>Ga0310695_10000974_pt1 | contig 70053 bp, 57 predicted proteins | sample RumenRJG_04DNA_FD_203882 | JGI IMG/M metagenome (GOLD analysis project Ga0310695, IMG submission 203882) | Bovine rumen microbial communities from Lethbridge, Alberta, Canada - RJG_04 (v2) (version 2) | ecosystem: Host-associated > Mammals > Digestive system > Stomach > Rumen | place: Canada... | reverse complement strand
GGAAAAATCAAACAAAGTAATGAATATTATCGTTAACTGTACTGCTTTTTTAGTTATCGTTTTATTCATTGTTGGTATGTTTGCTCTTCCACCAATTAGTGCATCTGCTGCCGGCGGATCAGAAAGCGCAAGTGCTTATAGCATCATTGGCGATTTATTTGACTTATTCAAACAAATGGGTCAAGCTGAAGGCGGTCAATTAGGTCAATTAATTGGTAGAATGTTGAACTTACTCACATTCGTTGTCGTGTTTGCAGTCTTTGCAATCATGGGTTTAGTGAAATCGATTATTCTTCTTGTTAAATCAATCAAATCTATTTCTAAACCTGAAGATAACAAACCAGCCATTAAACAATTAGTTTCATTTGGAGCTATGTGTTTAACTTACGCTACTCTCGTTTTAGCAATTTTCTACACTAAAACAAATTTAGGATTTGGTGCGGCGCTTACTACTAGCTTAGGTGCTGGTGCTGTCATGGTCTTAATTAGTGGTTTACTCGCATTATGCGCTGCAGGTGCATATGTTGTGGTTACTAGAAAAGAAGAACCACTTCTCACTAGAATTCTTGGTGTTGGTACATCAGCATTAGCTGTTGTTGCTATTATGCTCATGTTCTTCGCTCCAGTTGGTTCAGAAAATGCTAAAGCCGGATTAATTGCTTATCTTTGTGGCTTAATCGGTGATGTTGCTTATGCTGCTGGTTCCGGATTAACTCCAGACTACGTTTCTGTTATTATGGCCTTCTTGGGCGCTGCCATGTTATTTGTCGGTCTTGGATTTGGCAAAATGGTTCTTACTAATGGCTTCAAACTTTCAGAAAAGAAAGATGTTGATTATGCGAAATCATCAATCGTTAAGTCTTCTGTTTGGTTAGGACTTTCAGTAGTTGGCGTTATTCTTTGCTTTGTCGCTACTAAAAACGTCGGTATTGGTATTGGCGGCATTATGACATTTGTCTTTGTTGCTTTAACTTTAGGATGCGCTATCGTTAATAAAGTCTTAGCTGGTAAAGCTGCCTCTAAAGAAGAAGCTCCAAAAGCTGAATAGTTAATTTAATTTATTGGAAATAGAAAAACTGAGTTTTCCACATTATTTGGACAGTGTCCAATAATTGAGAAAAACAGTTTTTTTATATTTATATAAGTATGTTATTCTTTTTCGCGTAGTGGAAATTATGAATCTATATCTTGGACCAAATGATAAAGTGATGAATAATGATGAAGAGACTGTTGAAGTCATTGAAGTCATTGAAAACTACAACGATTATTCAGATATCGATGATGTAGACGAAATAATTGACCTTGATGAATTATTATTCTAGAAATAGCGAAATATATCGCTATTTTTATTTATCTAAAAATGTATTATCATTATTCATATGAATAAATTAAAGCTTCTTGGCAAATATAGTGCTGCAATTACTTTTTTAGCTTTCGAATTCTTTGCTTTAATTGCTTTTAACTATAGTGGATCATTTGTTTTATTTGGTTCTTTATCTTTAGCGTTATGCCTTTTGTTAATCTTATTTAATATTGCAGAGATTAAAACTAAAGGTCTTTCTAGTGTTGCTTTATTTTTTATTCCTTTATTCTTATTTGTTTTATTAACTGCAGTTGGTAACTATAACACTGTGCACACTAAAGTGTTTGGTCATTTTTCTTGGGCTGAAACAGTCTTTATTCCTTTAGGCTTATTAGCTATGGCCTTTAATGGATATTTATTAAGCATTGATAAGAACTTCAAATTAAAGACATTTATCACTGTGATATTTTCTGCTTTAGCGGTTTATGTTCTTATAAACTTTATTTATAACTTAATTAGTTTTGGTGCATTTTATCCAATTGTTTATAAAGGATATTACTTATATTACTCTGGCATTAAAAGCGAACTTCCAGTAAATGAATTTGCCTATGTATTAGAAGGGTTTAAATTTGTTGAAGTAAAGATGGCTCATTATGTTTTATTCCCGTTACTTTTATTGTCTAGCAGCGTAATGTTATTATTCACCTCGCCTAAAAAAGAAAAAGGATATTTCATTACATATTCAGTTTTTACTTTATTAGCTTTATTTGCTCTAGCGTTTATTCCTTCTTTATTATCACTAGGTGGAATTATCGCTACTGCATTATTAGTTTTAGTGATTTATCTAGGTAAGACTTATGTTAAAACTAGAAAAGTCTTGAAGATTATTTTATTTATTCTATTAGGTTTAGCCTTATTAGGATATTTATTTTATGTAATTGCAGTCGCTACAGGAATGAGTAATTCCTTTACTGGAATATTAGATAGGATATTTAATTCTAATAGATACGCTAGAAGGGTTAATCCAATATTAATTAATTTATTCTCAAGCAGTAAATTTTTAGGATTCTATGGCAATCAAGTCGCTCCTAGCGTCATTGATGAAGTGAGTTTATCAGGTTTCTTTATCTTTGATAGCTTCATGACTAGCGGGGTGATTGGAGCCTTTGCAATCTTTATTTTTATATTCCTTGGCTTTAAATCATTCAAGAAATATTTCTATTCGCATAAAGATGAATTTAGATTTCAGGCTACTATGTTACTATTTTTAATTGTTTTTGTTGGCTATAGCGCTTTCTTTAATGAAGGAGAATATACGTTATACTATAACGTTTATAAGCCGTTATATTTAACTTCTCCATTTATCTTAATGATCTTTATGCTTTCTTATGTTATTTGTAAATCAAGAGTGGAAATAGAAACACCAAAGGAGGAAATTGTTAATGAGTAAAAAAATGAAATACTTATTATTATTACCTCTAACTGCGATTGTTTCATGCGGTTATAGTTCTTCTTATTTGGTGGAAGGTAATAAATATACTTCTGCAAAGTTCTCTGAAAATTATTATACCCACTGGGATAATGAGTTAAAATCCGCTCATAAAAAAGAAGTTATTGATGTTACTAGTGAAGCTTTAATAACTGGAATTAACTATAGTTATTTTGGAGATAACACGATTACTGGATTAGGAGAAATTGATCCAAATTATTTTGAAGCTGATCCAGGTTTAGAAGAGTTCGCTAGTGATTTTAAAATGAATAGTGTTGATGATTCATTTAATTATGGTTATCAATCTAAATTATTCGATGGACAAATGGTGTGCGGAGGACAAAACGGACGTCCCGAATATGCATATCAACTTGGAAGAGTGCAAATTAATAGGAATGGGTTCTCTATAAGGTTTTCTAAAGAAAGTACTGATTTACATTATTTTGCTTTAAATTTAAAAGCATCTACCGATAACACCAAAAAATGTTATCCAGTTGATGGAACTACTTTGGCGGCCACAGACACACAACTCTTCCATAACTCAAATATTAATTTAACTATTACTTTATATAACAAAACTTTAAACGGCATTGAAGGTTACCCATTTGCATTAGATGTTGAATTTGATAATAAACACACTAATGATGGTCATTATTACACCTTTATCGCCTTTGATTTAGAAGATTACGAATTATCACGTTTAGTAGGAGTGTCTTTAGAATTCACAGTCTTAGAAGACGCTTTAATTTCCTATAATGAAGGTAAGACATATATAGAAGGCGGGGAAACAAAAAACGTAGACCTCACAATTGATGACTACGCTTTATTCTTATATGAATTATTCTTCCCTTACACTAGTTGGAATTAACGATATTTAGATATATCGAGCCATTTACCCATTTCAAAGTCACATTTATCATCATCTAATATTAATGTTCCCTTAGCAGGGGTGAAGGTCATCTCTGAAAAATAAATCTTTCCATTAATGTTATATAAATCTACTCTAACAAATGGGAATTTAGAGGCTAATTTCTCTGCGACTTCAACCATCTTCTCAAAGTTAGATGGTTTTTTTAGAGGATAGTCAGTCTTTTTCCAACCATTAAATTGAGATCCATCAAATGGAGTCCAATCAATATAGTAGTTGTTATAACGGATATCTGCTCCTCTAGAAGTAACTACATAAAGATTTCTTGCTTTACCATTAAAGACATGAATCTTATATTCAGTAGGTAGTTTACCATTTTCAAGCATTAACTCCTCGATAATGATTTGTGGCTTAATTTTTGAGTAATGGAGCTCTAAAGTCTTTTTCCCATAATTTGTCTTTAGCCATTTATTGAATTTCTTTTTGAGCTCTACATAGTTGATTTTACTTTTATCATAGCAAATATAATTCATCGCACAGCCATGACTGCACTTTAAGACAAATTGATTTGGGAGTTTAGAAAAATCAATATCTTCAAATCTATCAAAAACCCCATAGGTTTTAATTAATAATTCGTCAAAACCTTGCTCTTTTACATATTCTCTAACTCCAACTCGACCAGCGCATTTACTTACTAAATCATTTTTTGGATAGACATATAAACGTAGATATTGGAGTTTTTCTGTATAGCGGTTTAGCCCTTTCCAATCAAGCTTATGATGAGTGATATATTTATATTGATATGAGATATATCCTTTTTTGGAGACACACTTAACTAACCCTCTAAAAGGAGAAACTAAAGCGCGTTTAAATTTGTTTTCTTTTAAATTAGGATTAGACATTGTTATTTGCTCTCCTTTTTCTAGAAAACGAACACACTAAATCTTCTTTTAATAAAATTAACACTCCAATATAGATAATTGCATCAATTAAAACAATGCTCACTAATTCGATGATGTAGCTAGTAGCAACACTAATACCATTTCCAACTAATAAGTTATGCATTGGATCTCTAATAATAAATGTCATCATCAGAACTAGTAATGTGGCGATTAATATTTTTAACGAATTAAAATTAAAGACTGCTTTAGAAATCCACTTCCAAGTAACTGCAAGTAAATAAACAAGAATAAATAAGTCAGTAACAGCAGTGCCAATAGCAACCCCAATTGCAGGTTTATCTTTAAATACCACTGCGCCAAATACGATTGATAAGGCAATGTTTAATATAGTACCGCCTAATAAAGCGTATAGATAATATTTTTCTTTTTTCATCGGAAGAAGAATTTGTCCATATATGATATCGCTTATTGAGTAAGTAACCATCATGCTACAAAGGATGATTAACACTGCAGGAGCGTTAACATATCCTAAACCTTCTGAGAAATCATAATTACCAGAAATTAAAGCAGTTATAGGAGAAGCAAGCATTGTCATAGTGGCAATGGCAGGTAAAACGATAAATAGACAAATATTAACTGAATACTTATTAAGCCTATTAAAGTATTTCTTATCTTCTTGAGCGTAGCAGATTGCCGCTCGAGGAATAAAGACAGTACTTAAAGCGGTGATAATACCAATAATAATATCAATTCCTTTAACACCTACTGAATAAGAAGCAACTTCCCCTTTTCCTTTATCAATAAATCCTAAGATGAATGTATCAGTTTGGTTATAAAAAGAGATGATAAGAGTAATAGAGAATAACACTAAAAGTGGTTTGATATATTGCTTAAACTCATAGGGCATAGTCTTTTTATAGGATATAAATTTCCTGGAGTATATTAAGTTTGCCACTGTTGTTACTAAAGTAACAGAAGCAGTAATTAACGCGTAGATATAGATATCACCTGGATTGGTGACAAAGATAATAATTAATAATGTTGATAAGGCTAGTACTGCAATACTTCTAACGGACATATAGAACTGTTTTTCTAAAGCAATAAATAGCCATTCAAAAGAGAACGCTCCTGAAAGGAAGTTGATAGATAAAAGGAAGATTACTTCATTATTGTTTTTTAAATCTGGAACAGTAAACACTAATGAGCACATTAATCCAAAGGATAATAATGTAGTTATCATTTGAATTAAGAAAAATGTTTGTACTTTATTAGATAGCTTTTCTTTATCATCTTTGACTTTAACACATTCTCTAATAGCTAAATTAGGAATGCCAACTTTAGCTAAAACTAGAAAATATAAAACAAAAGTATTACACCAAGTATAAATACCAACCTGAGCGGATCCTAAATATCGACAAACCCAAGGGAATGTCATAAAGGATAATATCGTTAATACTAAAGTACGAGATATATTAATGATGACATTAGTACGTGTTCTATCGTTCATGAGTTTAATTATAAACTTGATACTACGACTTTTGAAAATAATTTTTCAAATAAGTAGTACTCTACTATATAATATACAGCGAGGTTTTGGAAATTATGCCTGATTATGTTTATGCGATTATTGGTACTGTAGTTATCTTTGCGGCTACTACTATCGGTTCTGGATTAGTTTTCTTTTTTGGCAAAAAAGGATTAACTAAAAGAATTGGTCGAATCTTTACAGGATTTGCTTCCGGAGTGATGCTATCTGCATCATTTTTTGGATTATTAAAACCCGCTATATTTGAATCGAATGTTACATATATGCCTCCATCCGTTATTGCTGGTATATCAGTTATTGTCGGAGCGTTGTTCTTATGGGGTATTGATAAGTTAGTACCTCACCTACACGTAGCAAATAATAACGAAGAAGGTATTAAAACTAGACACTTAAACAAAGACCAAAAGATGTTCTTAGCGGTCACTATTCATAATATTCCTGAAGGTTTATCTGTTGGAGTGGCATTTGGAGTTGCTTTAGCAAATCCTAACAATCACACTTTATTAATGGGCGCTTTATTTTTAGCGGTCGGTATCGGTATACAAAATGTTACCGAAGGAGCTGCTGTATCTTTACCTATAAAAGCTGACACAGGAAAATCTATGAAAGCATTCTTGTTTGGAATGTTCTCTGGGATTGTAGAACCAATTGCGGCAGTTATTGGTTTATTCTTTGCAATGCAAATTCAAGAAGTTATGCCTTGGGCATTAGCCTTTGCTGCTGGATGTATGATTTATGTTGTAGCAGAAGAAATGATTCCTGAAATCAAAGAAAATGAACATGATCATCTTGGTGTATGGGCTTTTATTATTGGATTTGTTGTGATGATGTTACTAGATTGTATTCAATTCTAATTATTTATTAAGGCAACTAACTTTGTTAAAATTGAAAATATGAAAATCTTAATTGTTTGTCAGTATTACTATCCAGAAAACTTCATAATCACCAAAATTGCTGAGCAAATGGTGATGGATGGATATGAAGTTCATGTTTTAACTGGCAAACCAAATTATGGTTATGGTTATATTCTCCCTGCTTATAAAAATATCTCTGAAGAAGTAGTGAACGGAGTAAACATTCATAGAGTTAAGTTATATCCACGAAAAAAGAATAGATTATCAATTATTAGAAATTATTTATCCTTCTGGAGAAATTCAAAGAAGTGGGTTAGAAAGACAAAACTTGAATTTGACTATGTTTACTCAATGAGTTTATCTCCTGTTACTATTTGTTGCGCAGGTAATTTATACGCTAAAAAGCATGGAGTTAAACATATAATCCACTGCTTGGATTTATGGCCAGAAAGTACAGTTGTGACCCATGCTGTTAGGAAAAATTCATTTATTTATCGCCGATTATACCATTGGAGTAGATCAATTTATTCTAAGGCTGATAAGATTTTAATTTCATCGCCAAGTTTTAAGGATTATTTCAAAAATACCCTCAAATTGCCAGTAAATAATATTAAGTATGTCCCTCAATGTTCTTTGGTGGAAGATAGTGATATTGCCGCTTTTGATTATGGGACAGGGACTCACATACTTTATTGTGGAAATTTAGGATTAATTCAACAAATTCCTCTAATTATTGAAGCGATGAGCTTATTAAAAGATGAAGATATCTATTTCCATGTTATAGGAATGGGACCAATGAGTGAATATTTGATTAACTCAATTAAGGAAAGAGGGTTAGAAAATAAGGTTATTTATCACGGCCCTATTGTTGCTAAACTTGCCGCTGCATATTTTAAGCGTGCAGATGCGTTATATATCTCTTTAAAAGGAGAACGCACTGTTGGCAAGACTATTCCTAGTAAATTAATGATGTCCTTAGCCTTTGCTCGACCAATAGTTGGAGTATTAAAAGGGGATGGCAAAGACGTATTAGAGGATTCTGGTGGAGCTTTCTTAGCGGATGAAAACCCTGAATCAGTTAAAAATGCTTTATTAGCAATTTCTAATTTGAGTGAAAAAGAAAAAGCTCGCCTAGGCAAGCTTAATAAGATGTATTATGATTCACATTTCTCTTTAAGAACTGTGACTGACAAAATAGAAAAAGAATTCAAATAATTAAGTCGTGGATTTGTTTTCCAATAACTTCTAAGGAAGTACGTTCCATGACTTTTTCTTTTGCGGTTTTAATGATTCTTTCTTTTTCCACTTTAGAAAGAGATAAAGCTTTATTTATTGCGTCAATTAAATCTTCTTTACTAGATGATTTAGCCCAAATAATGCAGTCATCATAGTGTTCTTTTAATAACTTATTATTAACAGTGATATTTAAAACACCTAAAGAGATACACTCCAAGGTTTTACTTGGAATCGAATATTCATCAATTTTTGGATTTATAGGTCTAGGGTTAATTGAGAATAATGAATTCTTAATAAGATTTAAATTATCTTCATAACTGACAGGGCCAAGATAAATAATGTTTTTATTATCCTTTATAGCAGAATTAAGCTTATTAATATTTACATGATGTCCGCATAACACTAATTTGATATCTTTTGGATTAATACATTTATAGGCCTCAATTAAAGAATAGACTCCATATTCTTCCATTAAAGAACCACCAAAGTATATGTATTGCTCATTTATTAAAGGTTTAGAAGTAGATTCATATTCTTCTGAGACCCCATCAATCTGTAATACTGGTTTATTTGCTTTGTTATATAAATTAGAGATCGCAGAAGTTAAACATATATAGCCATCTAGAGATTGCCCTAGCTTAATCAATTTATTTTTGTAAGAACTTGATGTAAAAGATATATTATTTGGATTATCTGTACAAATCCCAATTATTTTGCATTTATAAGTCTTTTTAATTCTAATTGCAGACTTTAATAAAGACATGTTCAATGTATCAACTAATATCGCTTCAATTTTCTCGTTATTAGGCAAAACTTTTTTAATTCTATTATTTAAAAATAAGTACTTTGCAACTCTACTAGTAGAAACTTTAGGATATCTCCAGGAGATGTTAAATTCATCTTCCACTAATTGAGGTAGTTTTTTATCTATGAAATTAGAATTAATTGGTCTAATAGAAATAACATCTACCTTATCAAATTTTGCAATGGCTCTAATCAATTTATTATGAAAATTTTGGTTACTTAAATTAGGAGACACTTTCCATTTTTTTAAGTACTCCTTAAACATTGATTGACTAACTGCGTTTGTTAAATATAGTACTCTACTCATAAATCTCTTTTAAAATTTTATAGATAGCTTCTGCTGATTTTTCAAATGTATTGTTAGAAATAGATTCTCTAATTTTATCTTTTTCTAATTTTAAAGTTTTAGACATAGCAGATTTGATTTCTTCAATATTATTTATATCGACTATATAACCATTCTTATCGTTAGAAATATATTCTAAAGCAGAAACAATATTTTGACTTGCGACAACAGGTAAAGAGCAACTTAAAGCTTCTAAAATAGTGTGTCCAAAGATGTCTTGTTTACTTAATGAAACATGTACATCACACGCCCTATAAAGCTCAAATAAATCTTTCTTATTTAAAAATGAGATGAGATGAACATTATTTAAATTGTTATCTAAGATAAACTTTTGATATTTATCTTTTAAAGGTCCCTCTCCTACTAAAACTAAATGATCTTCTCTAGTTTTAAATAAGGACATGAGTTTAATGTTATTCTTACGGTCAATGAATTGAGAGGCATTGATAAAGATATTTTTATCTAATGGAAGATGAAATTTATTCCTTATTCTTGTTCTTTCTTCTATAGAAGGAACAACTATTTCACTAGAAAAGATATTGCAATATGGATAGTTGTATATAGGATTTTTAGCTCCATAATATTTTAAATATTCATTGGATGCTTTAGATGGAGATAAATAGAAAGAGGCTTTTGAGATATAACGAGTCTTATATTTTCTTTTAAAGCAGCTTTCTTTTTTAACAACTCCTCCGTTAATTAAAAGCCCAAATTTGATATGGTGTTTAGACATATATTTAATAGCTTTTAATTCTGCTAGATGCGAATAGCCGTTCATTAAAATGACATCATATTCTTGTTGATGTTTTTTTATATATTTTCTAACGTTATTTGATAGTGAGCCCTCTTTTCCAAAATATCCATCTTTTAGGAAAAGATAATTAAATTTATATTCGTTTGATGCATAAAAAGAATCAGGTCTATCTTTAGCTTTTGTTCTTTCAAATAAGACTGTTAAATCAACGAATTTCGCTAATTCGTTAAAGGCATTAACCTTATATGGGGCTGGATGATTAAATATAATCAATACTCGCATATAGACATTATATCTATCGAAGTTTATCTTTGCTATTAAAAATGATAAAATCATTTCATGACTTGGAACGAAGTATTTGAGCAAATAAAGTCTAAAGATTATGCGATTAGATTAAACAAATTCTTAGATGAGGAATATCGAAACCATAAAATCTATCCTCCTAGAAAAATGATGTTTAACGCTTTTAAACTTACTCCGATTGAAAATGTTAAAGTTGTTATCTTTGGTCAAGACCCATATCACGAAGAAGGACAGGCAATGGGGCTATCTTTTTCTGTTCCAGACAATATCAAAGTTCCCCCTTCATTAGTAAACATTTATAAAGAGATCGAAAATGAATATAAAACTCAATTTGTTAATAGAGGTGGAGACTTAACCTATTTAGCAAAGCAAGGAGTCCTTCTATTAAATACTATTTTAACTGTTAGAGAAGCTTCACCTCAATCTCATAATATCAAAGAATACAATTTGTTTATGCAAGATATTATTTCTACTTTAAATAAATTGGATCAACCAATCGTTTTCCTCCTTTGGGGAGGGAACGCTAAGAGTTTAGCTAAATATTTAACAAATAAAAACCACCTGATTTTAACAGCGACCCACCCTAGTCCTTTGGGCGCCAATCACGGTGGTTGGTTTAATTGTAATCATTTCCGCTTAACGAATGAATTTCTTGTCAAAAACGGATTAAAACCTATTAATTGGCTGAAATAGTAACCAATTCTTTTTGCTTCTTTTTATATAGATAAATCGCTAACGCTAAGACATTTAGTCCAACTATTAATAAGGCAACAAACCAAATCCAGTATGCGTTATTGATACGTTCTGGAGATTTTCCTTCAATATAAACATCAAAATACATTTTTATGATTCGAGAGGCAACGTAGCCGCATACTGCGAGTATAGATACGCCACTAACTAAGCAAAGCACTTCGTATTTAATCTTGTTTTTTATAGTCATAACAAGATGGTTTACTCCTATTCCAATTAGTGCAAGTCCAGAAATCCACTTTACCATACAATCGCCATCGAAATAACTATCGATTTCATATCCATAAATCCATGTATATTCGTCATAGGTATGCGTTAAAATATATCTAACAAAGAAAACAACAAATAAGATTGTTCCAACCGTAAATAATGTTCCAACAAGCATTAAGTTAGCAAATTTTTCTGTGGTAATTGGCTTTTTGGTTTCTTCTTTAATCTTTTCTTCATGAACTTCTAATATTTGAGGCGCTCTTTTATATAGAACCAATAAGACCAAAACACTTAAAACCACACATGGACCAACATAAGCTAAATTGTATACAAAGCTATATAACGCCGGAGACATATAGGAAAGATTCCATGCAAATTGTTCTGGTACATTCCAATAAAATAATCCAGCAAAATAGTGGGAGAAGAATTTTAGTGTCCCTCCAACAATTGTTCCAACTGCTAACCATAAATATTTATGATTATTTGATTTATCGAATAAAGGCTTAAATAGTCCTGCTAATCCAACAAACATATATGGGAAAATATAATCTAAAAATACTTGTAAAGGATGAAGGATATAAGCTTTAGTCGCGAGATCTAATGCTCCCATAATTAAACCTGTTGCTAAAGCAGGTAATAATCCTCTTCTATACGCTACGATTAATACTGCAACCATAGCAATACCAATACTTCCTCCACCTGTAAATGAAACAGAGAAAGCGCCTTGTATTTCATCAAGAACAAATCCAATAGCGGCAAAAATTGCTACTTCACAAATTATTCTAGTGATACTTCTACTTTTCATATCTACTCTCCAATAAAAAACTCCGCGACTAAACGGAGAAATAGCTAATAAAAATAACTTCCTCCGCTAGCATTACCTAGATCAGGTACGGTCGATTCGAATCAGAATCCTCTCAGCCAGGTTCACCTAGCTCCCAAAATCTATTATAGACTTGTATGAGAATTGAACAACATAAATATCACATTATATTTGCATAATTATTCTCACTTTGTGAGATATTATGTTATGATAATTAGCAATAATGAGGTTATCGTAATGGCAAAAAAAGAAAAAGCAAAAGTAGTTGAAACGGTTGAACCAGTAAACGAACAAGTTGAACAAGAAAAATTAGAAGCTAGTTTAGATGTTATTAATCTAGAACAAAATGAAACATTAAATTCCTTCTCTGAAAAAGTTGAAAAAGGCAGAGATGATTTTTACACAACCTTCTCTAAACAAAGAAAAATGTCTAATTTCTTAATTCCGATTGTGGGATTAGTAATGGCGGCCTCTTTTGTATTGTTTTTAGCTGTTAGTGGAGCCTGGGGCAAGATTGTTGGCGGAGTGATTATTGGTGTCACTTTAGTGGGCATGGTAGTTTTCTACATTATGACCAAAAACAAACTCCCTGGAAAATCTCAAGAATACTTAAGGAATTTTGCTATTTATTCTGATAGTTTTTTAGTCAGTAAGAATGAAGTTAGTAATCCTCGTTTATTCTTTAAAAAGAGATATGCGATTAGTGATTTCTTGCCTGATCGTGTTTATAAAGATGTCGTTGATATTGCCAGCAGGAATATCGTGGAATTTGATTATAAAGGTCATTCCGTCCAGATTGGTGAAGCAGCTTTATATAAAAAAGGCGAAAAGAAAAATCAAAAACAATTACTATTTGTTGGAAGATATCTCTCCTTTACAAATGATCTTCATTTTGAAGACCGCTACATTATAAACATTAGCAAAAAAGATAAAGTTGATCTACCAACAGACTTTGATGACTTAAAAGTCTTAAAAGAGCAAAATAACTTTGCAATATACGGCAAAGAAGGCGCTAACTTCACTAAAGATTTAGGTAAAGAAGTGATTAATGACTTAATGTCTATTGACTGCAAAGATTCTTTACTTAACGTCAATATTGTTGTGTGGGCTGGTCATACCGCTGCTTATTTATCTTATGATGACTCAATTGTGGCAATTCCTCTAGATAAAAAGCTTAATAGTGCGGCTTATCAGCAATTAAAGAAAAATATTTACGATATCTTAGATATTTTATTGGAAAAATAATATGGGATTATTTGGTCATTGGTTAGCTATTCAATGTTATAAACATGATGGTTCCTTGCATCGCTGCTGGGACCGTGGTTTAGTTTTGGCTAATAATGATGACTTTATAGTAATCGCTACTAAAAAAGCTAAAGTAGTGGAATATAACGGAAGAAGATGGTTCACAAAAGAACCAGCAGTTACTATCTTTTCTAAAAAAGAATGGTGGAATGTTATCTGCATGCTTAAAGAAGACGGCATTTGCTATTACTGTAATATTGCCTCCCCTGCTTTAATTAACTCCAGAATGATTAAATATATCGACTATGATTTAGATGCTAAATTATTTCCTAATGGAGATATCAAAATATTAGATGAAAAAGAATATTTAAGACATAAAGAAACTTATAAATACACTGATGAGCTTGATCAAGTTTTAAGATATTCTATGAAACTTGTTTTAAGCAAAATGGAAGCTAGAGAATTTCCATTTAATGATGAAAGAATTAGAGCTTATTACGATAAGTTCTTAAACCAACTAAATAAGGATAAATAGACGCTGCTATATGGAATTTGATGTTTTTAATCATGAACAAATGCATGAATTTGGGCTTAAACTCTCAAGCCAATTACCTAACGGAACTGTAGTGGCTTTGTTAGGTGATTTAGGGGCTGGGAAAACCACTTTAGTTAGAAGTGTTGCTAAAGGTTTAGAAATTGATGAAGTAGTTCAATCCCCAACTTTTAATATTATGAAGTTATATCTTAAAAGTAAGCGTCCATTAATTCATATTGATGCCTATCGCTTAGCGGATTTAGACACTGATATTGGTTTAGATGAATATATTGGTTATGAAACTGGGCTAACAATGATTGAATGGCCTCAATATATTGAAAAGTTATTACCTAAAAATACTTTGTTTATTGAAATTAGTATTACTGGAGAGACTTCTAGACACTTAAAAGTTTATTCTCAAGATTTAAAATTATTAGAGGTTATTAAATAACATGGCGACTTTATTACTTGATAGTTCAAATACATCTTTATCAGTAGGAATTGAGTCTAAAGGAGAGCTTCTTGGATTCATAAGTTATGAAGCATGGCAAGCTCAATCCGAGCATATGATTCCTGAAATTGATAATTTACTTAAAAAATACTCTTTAACTCGTAAAGATATATCTGGAGTAGTGACCTCAATTGGTCCTGGCTCATATACAGGAGTAAGGATTTCTTTAACAATCGCTAAAGTTATTGCTTTATGTTTAGATGTCCCTATTTATCCTGTTTCATCTTTAAGAGTGTTAAAAGATAATGATAAACCTTCAATTTGTTTAATTAACGCTAGAAGTGGAAGAAGTTACTTTGGGGTTTATGAAAAAGATAAAGTAATTGTTTCTGACACGATTAAAACTAATGAAGAAGTATTAGCCTATATTAAAGAGCATCCATCTTATTCAATATGTGGCAATGTCTCTTATTTAGGATATGAGAATTTAGACACAAATATTTGCTTACAAATGGTCTCTTTATTAAAGTCAATATCTCTATTTGAAAACTCTTTAGCGTTAAAGCCAGTTTATCTTAAGGATTAATTATGAATTCATTTGAAATTAGAGAATTGATAGAGTCTGATTTAGATAAAGTAATGGAAATTGAAGATCTATGTTTTGTTGCTCCTTGGAAGAAAGAAGATATCCTTAGAGAACTTAATAACAACCAATTTGCAACTTTGTTAGTCGCTACTATAAATAGTGAAGTAGTTGGTTATGTAGATTATTGGATTACATTTGATAGCGCGACTATATGCCAAATTGCAATTCATCCTAATTATCAAAGAAAAGCAATTGGTTCCGCATTACTAGAAGAAGTAATCAAAGATTGTTATGCAAAAAAAGTGTTTAACATCACTCTAGAAGTTAGAGAATCTAACCTAAAAGGCATTAACTTTTATTCAAAACATGGGTTTAATCAATTAGTTGTTAAACCAAATTATTATTCTAACGGTGAAAATGCAATTTATATGATGAGAGGAGTAGAACTAAATGGCTAAAATCTTAGCAATCGAAAGTAGTTGTGATGAAACAGCAGCGTCAGTTATCTCTGACGGTGTTCTTTTAAGTAATATTGTCTCCACTCAAATTGATGTTCATCGTAAGTATGGTGGAGTGATGCCTGAAATTGCTTCTAGACTTCACGCAGAAAATATTTCTATTGTGATAAAAGAAGCAATGGAAGAGGCTAAAATATCATTTGAAGACTTAGATGCGGTGGCGGTTACTAGAGGACCAGGATTAATTGGTGCTCTTCATGTTGGTTTACAAGCCGCTAAAACTATTTCAATGTTATATAACATTCCTTTAATTCCTGTTCACCACTTAGCTGGACATATTTACGCTAATGAATATGTTTCTGAATTTAAATTTCCAATGCTTGCTGTAGTGGTGTCTGGTGGAAATACTGAACTTGTTTTAATGAAAGACCATATGAATTTTGAAATCATCGCTGAAACTGTTGATGATGCCATTGGCGAATGTTATGACAAAGTCGCTAGGGTATTAGGCTTACCTTATCCGGGTGGAATTCCAATTGATAAACTTGCTAAAGAAGGGCAACATACATATGATTTACCTACTCCTTTAAAAGGAGTAAAGACACTTAATCTTTCTTATTCTGGATTAAAAACTAATGTCATTAATTTAGTCCATAATCTAGAACAAAAAGGAGAAAAAGTTAATGTTCCTGATATGTGTAAATCTTTCCAAGATGTGGCGGTGGGTTTAGTAATAGATAGAACAATTAAAGCCGTAAAACAATATCAAGTTAATCAAGTCATTTTAGCGGGTGGAGTATCTGCTAATTCTTATTTAAGAAGTGAGATGACTAAGGAAATGAATAAACTAAATGTTGAACTACATATTCCACCTATGTGGTGCTGTACAGATAACGCGGCAATGATTGCTAAAGTCGCGTCTAGATTATATGATTTGAAAGTTTTTGCTCCTTTAAATTTAGGAGTAGATCCAAACTGGAAAATCGATGAATGGAATAAATTTTGAAATCTTTATTAAATGATTTCATAAGATTAGATATAATACTTACTACGAGGTTATGAAAATGAGTAAAAAAATCACAAACTTTGAATTATTCGATATCGTTCTTAACGGGGATGAAGAAGAGTTAAAAGAATTATTATCAGAAGAAGTTGAATTAGAAGGATGGGTCCGCACTAATAGAGCAAATGGACAAATTGGCTTTATTGAATTTAATGATGGTACCTATTTTAAAAACGTCCAATTAGTTTATTTAAAAGAGTCTAGTTGCTATGAGCTAGCTTCTAGTTACCGTAATGGCTGCGCAATTAAAGTGGTTGGTAAGATTAAAATTACTCCAGAAAATAAGCAACCATTTGAAATTGAATTATGCGAAACTACGCTTTTAGGTGACTGCGATGAAGATTATCCTCTTCAAAAGAAAAGACATTCCTTTGAATTTCTTAGAGAAATTGCTCATATTAGACCTAGGGGCAATACTTTCCAGGCTGTTTTTAGAGTAAGAAGTGTATTAAGCTTTGCGATTCATCAATTCTTCCAAGAAAGAGGATTCTTATATGTTCACACTCCTGAAATTACCACTAATGATGGAGAAGGAGCAGGAAATGTCTTTGATGTTACTACCCATGACACTAAAGATCCATTTGCATTCTACGGCAGAAAAGTTAATTTAACAGTTACTGGTCAGCTCCACGTCGAGCCTTTTGCTTTATCTTTTAGAAATGTTTATACGTTTGGTCCTGTTTTTAGGGCTGAACACTCAAATACAGTCAGACACGCAAGTGAATTCTGGATGATTGAACCTGAAATGGCATTTTGTGACCTAAATGGCAATATGTCAGTTATTGAAGACTGCATTAAATATTGCATTAATTATGTGATGGAAGCTTGTCCAGAAGAAATGAAGTTCTTTAACACCATGATTGATCCTACCTTGTTAGATAGATTAAATCATGTTGTTAATTCTGAATTTAAGAAGATGACCTATACTGAAGGCGTTGAAATCCTTAAAAATGCTGTCAAAAACGGCGTGAAATTCGAAAACAGCAATATTGAATGGGGTATGGATTTACAATCCGAACATGAACGTTATTTGACTGAAAAAGTGGTTAATGGTCCATTATTCTTAATTGACTATCCTGAAGAAATTAAAGCTTTCTATATGAAACTTAATCCAGATAAGAAAACCGTTGCAGCTTGTGATTTACTCGTTCCTGCAGTTGGAGAACTTGTTGGTGGTTCTCAAAGAGAAGAGAATTATGAATTATTGAAAGCTAAAATGGATAAATTAGGTTTAACTAGTGGCTTAGAATGGTATTTAGACACTCGTAAATATGGCGGATGTGTCCATTCTGGATTTGGAATTGGCTTTGATCGTTTATTAATGTATGTTACTGGCATGCAAAATATTAGAGATGTTCAACCTTACCCAAGAACAAGTGGATCAATTAAATATTAATTATGGAAAATAATAACATCGCTTTATCAGAGAAAGAAAAAAGAAAAGAAGTTGCGAGACGTCGCACCTTCTGGTTTCTTATTGTATTTAATTTATTATTAATCGTTTATATCTTTATTCAAGTGATAATGCTTGTCAGTAACAAATAATTAGTTATTTGTATTGGTGTTATCTTTATTTGTAAGAGCCTCATCTTGGTGATAGCCATCGAGGCTTTTTTCAAAGACAGTTTTACTGCGTTTATAAAGTAATATTGTTCTGGCTAATAAAGAACTTGCCGCTACTAAATACCAAGTTCCTCCAACTAAAATGCATGGTCCAAAGATATATCCACACCACGCAATTGCGTCAAAATGAGGAGTATTATCTACGACTAACTTTGCAAACTTAATTATTGTACCGTCTGTATATTCGCCAGATAATTTCCAAGTGAAGAATAATGTTCCAAATCCGTCATAGGTAGAAAATGGATTATATCCCCAATTGTTATATATTGCGTTATGAATAAATAAAACAATAAATCCCACAATGATAATAATCATCGGAATATAAGCTTGTTTAAAGAAATAGGCCCAGTTTTTATTTCTTCCGTATCTAATAAAATGTCTTTTATCATTTACGACTTTAGTCACAACCGCGTCATGAACTAATGTATCAATCTTCTTTGCTTGAAATTTCATAATTCTCATTAATAAATATCCAAGTAAGCCAATAAAAACCAAGACAATAATAACAATTAAAAGAAGAGCAAATATTAATCTCTTATCACCATCAGATAATGAAATTAGAATATTAGTCATTATTGTCTGACTCCTCTACTTTTGTCTCTTCTTCTTTTTTATCTTCAAAGGTTGGAGAAATATAGTTATCAACGTTATACATTTCTTGATCGCTAGGATATAAATTTAACGCAGGTTCAACTGTGTCTTGTTTTGTCTCTTCTTTATTAACTTCTAAAATCTTTTTAACTTCTTCATCTTCTTGAAGTTCTGTCTTTAAGTTCCTACCAGTGAAAAATAAAATAGTGATTTTAATTAATCGATAGATAAAAACAAAAATTCCAAAGACAGCATAAAGGCATATCCCTAATAAGCCTATAGGGAAGAAAAGGATATAAAGTAAGCCTTTTAATAAACCTTTGAAAAAAGTAACCATGAATCTATTTTAGTTTATTTATTTTTTTTATAAAACAATAATTGTCCAAATAGTCAATTATTGTCACTAAACCTAAAACAGTGGTGATTAATATTAATTGATTTGGAGAGGAAACATATTGATATAAAAAAGCAAAAATAAAGATAAACGCTAGATGTGATGTAACTAATAAAACATAGTTTAGATTCTTTCTTTTTAAAATTAGTTGAAGCATTTCATAAATATAAATTGGTAAAGGCATCATTACAAAAACAAGACACCAATTCGGGAAATAGAAATAAGATAAAACTGCTAACCCGGTAGTTAATAAAGTAAATGAATATAGAATATATCTGCTACGACATTCTAGGTTAACTTCTATTCCAAACTTATGAATTTCTAGTTTAATAAATAAATAAGATAAAACGATTTGAATTTGTGAGATTATAAGTAGAAAAATTAGTAGAAATGTGTCAATATATTTAAATTCACTTAACCCAAATAACTTAATTAAACCCATCATAACATCGAAGTTATCGATAATCTTAGTTAAAACAAAATAGGTTAAGTATGTGAGAAAAAATTGACTGATAGTTGTCCCTACAATAATTAGGATAGCTGAGACTTTATGCTCAAAAGAAATACCGAATAAAAATCCAACTATAAGAGAAGGAAAAACATATATCAAAGCATCAAATATGCTGAAGCCACCAGCAACAGCAAAACATAATCCTAGAGTGACTAAAGCATAAATTGGGTAATACTTCTTTTTACAATACAAGGTCACTATAGTGCTTGTTAAAGGAAGAATTAACACTAACAAAAATAATAAAGCTGGCAAGAGATTGCTCAACAATATAAAGATAATGTTAATTGCTGACATAATGGCCATATAGGCGATATTTTGAGTAGCAGTTTCTCTTTTTCTAAATAGTTCCATAGAGAGATTTTAGCAAAAAATAAAAATTTTTTCACAAAAATGGCCATTTTTCCACTCTATATATAATAGAGGGACTTTTTATGAAAAAACTTATTTTAACCACATTAATAACAGTGTTAGCGTCATGCTCATCTTCTGAGACAATTGAACATAACTATAATGAGATAAAAGATCATTTAATTAGTTGGAGCGATATCTTTCTTCAAGAAGATGATACTTATCTAGTTTATTTTTATTCCGAAAGATGCGGACACTGCAATGAACTAAAGCAGGATATTTTATCTTATTATTTTAAAGAGATAACTCCGATGTATTTTATATGCACTGATATTGAGATTGTTACTGGTCCACCTAAAGATTTATTAGGAATAAGTGATATTAATGAATTTTATATATTTGGTACTCCGTTTTTAACTTTAATTAACAATGGAACAGTTGCGGATTATTATGTAGGTAAAGCTCAAATTTTAGACTTCATTTCAATTTGATTATAAATTAATTAATAAAATTGAATAGAATGGTCGTTTATGTTAGTATATTGCTATGCAATATGAAGAGTTTGTAAGTTCATTAAATGATAAGCAACTTTTAGCGGTTGAATCCCCTAGTCAATATTTAAGAATTGTTGCGGGAGCAGGAAGCGGTAAGACCCGCGTTTTAACTTATCGTATATCTTATTTAATATCTCAATTAAAAGTTCAACCTTGGAAGATTGTTGCGATTACTTTTACTAATAAAGTCGCTAATGAAATGAAGAACCGAATTGTTAAGATTGTTCCTGAAGCTAGTAAAGATTTAACAATTCGAACATTCCATTCTTTTGCTGCTTATTTTTTAAGACAGGAGATTGAAGTGCTTGGTTACCCAACTAACTTCACTATTCTTGATGAAGAAGATCAAGCTAAATTAGTTAAGGATATTGCGGTTTCAATGGATTATAAAAAAAATGATCCGATTATTAAGAAAACAATAAATTACATTGGTTATAACAAGTTACATGAAAAATATCCTGGAGATATTAAAATCATCCATGAAAATTTTGAAGATGAAAAAGTTTGTTTAGAAATTTTTGAAGAATATGAAAATCAAAAAGAAAGACAAAGCGCTTTAGATTTTGATGATTTATTATTAAAAACTAATCAAATTTTAGCATCTTATCCATTAGTTCAGGCTAAATGGAGAAATAGAATCGACCATATTTTAGTGGATGAATTCCAGGACACAAATGATACAGAATACAAAATGATTAAGTATTTACTTAAACCATCTGCATCTTTATATGTTGTTGGTGATCCTGACCAAACCATTTATACCTGGAGAGGGGCTAATCAAAAGATTATTTTAGATTTAAGCGAAGATTATCCTGGATTAGAAACTGTGATTCTTAATCAAAATTATCGTAGTACTCAAAATATCCTTGATAGCGCTAATAAACTTATTGCTCATAATAAGTATCGTGTTCCTAAAAATTTATTCACCAATAACATTAAAGGACATGAAATCATTGTAAGAGGTTTAGATACCGGAGTTGGAGAAGCAAGTTATATCGCTAGAGAAATAACTTCATTAAAAGAAACCCAACATTATCGATATTCAGATATTGTTATTCTTTATAGAAGCAACTATTTAACATTAGACTTTGAAAAAGCTTTAATGGCGAAAAAGATTCCATATGTTATCTATGGAGGTATTAAGTTTTATCAAAGAATGGAAATTAAAGACGTTTTAGCCTATTTCCGTTTAATTAATAATTATAAAGACGATATCTCTTTTGAAAGAATTATTAATGTTCCTAAAAGAGGAATTGGTGAGACTAGTATCAATTTAATTAAAAATAACGCAATCGAACATGATTTGAGTTTATATGAGTATATTTCTAGTGATTTCGCTCTTGAAGAATTACCAGATCGAGTTTCTAAATCTTTAAGAAGTATGATTGCTAGAATCGAACACACTAAAGAAGAACTAGAAGAAGATAACGAAATTTTTGCTAAGACTCTTGAAGATTTAATTACTGATATTGGCTATTATGAATATTTAAAAACTCAAGAAGAAGGCGAAGACCGTATTGATAACGTTAAGTCTTTATTTGATGATTTAAGACACTATCTACAAAATAATGTCGAAGCGACATTTGAAGAATATTTACAAAATGTTGCTTTAGTTAGCGCTCAAGATGATATGCAAGAGGGGGAACATGTTACTTTAATGACTGTTCATACCGCTAAAGGATTGGAATTCCCTGTTGTCTTTGTTGTAAGACTAGACCAAGGTATATTCCCTTCTATTAGAGCATTAACTGAAGGTGGATATGCTGCTGAAGAAGAAGAAAGAAGATTGGCATATGTTGCCTTTACGCGTGCAAAAGAAAGATTATATCTAACTTATTCTGGAGGATATAACTACGTTGTAGGCTCTAACTTAGTTGAATCTCAATTTATTAAAGAAAGTGGAAATAGCAGTGTATCTAGACCTACTTCCTTTAATACTGGATATAGATATCAACCTAGACCAACTCCACAAAGGAAATACGGCTTTGATGATATAAGAGATGATGACTCAGTGTCATTTGATGATGGACCACATATTGTTCAAGAAGCACCTCAAAGTAATAATATTACTAACTGGGAAGTTGGAGATATTGTCATTCATCAAAAATTTGGTAAAGGTGTTGTTAAAGCTCTAGAAGGAGATAACATTATTGTTGTTGACTTTAAAGAACACGGAGAAAAAACATTATTAGGAACTCATCATATGATTTCCAAAGGGGTGAAATAATTATGGATCCAAAATTAAGAGCAGAAGAAATTACTAAGCTTTTAGAAAAATATAACTATGAATATTATGTTTTAGATAATCCTAGTGTCTCAGACGCCGAATATGACCGTTTGATGCAAGAATTAATCAAGATTGAAAGCGAACATCCTGAATTAAAATCACCTTTAAGTCCAACTCAGAGAGTGGGTGGTGCTGTTCAAGAGGAATTTAAGAAGATTACTCATAAAAGAATGATGCTTTCTCTTGCTAATGCGTTTAACGATGCCGACTTAAGAGACTTCGATAAGAAAGTTAGAGATGTTTTAGGAGTTGAGAAGGTTAAATACATGGCTGAAATGAAGATTGACGGCCTTGGTATTTCTCTTTTATATAGAAAAAATCTCATTTATGCCTCCACTAGAGGAGATGGAACCATTGGAGAAGACGTTACTAGCAATGTAATTACCATAAAATCTATTCCAACTCATATTGATACTGATCAAGAATTAGAGATACGTGGTGAAGTCTTTATGCCTAAAAAATCTTTAGCAAAACTCAATCAAATGCGTGAAATTACCGGCGAACCTTTATTCGCTAACGCTAGAAACGCTGCTGCTGGAAGTATTCGTCAACTTGATAGTGCAGTTGCAGCAAGCCGTGGTCTTGATGGATTCTGGTATTATTTTGTTAATGCTAAAGATTTTGGCATTAGATATCACTCAGAAGCTCTTAATTACGCTGATAAATTGGGTTTCAAGACTAATAAAGAGCGAAGATTATGCGATGGCATAGAAGAGGTTATAAAATATATTGAAGAATATACCGAAAAAAGACCTGAATTACCTTATGATATAGACGGTATTGTCATTAAAGTTGATGACATGGATACTTATGATAAATTAGGCTATACATCTAAGACTCCTAGATGGGCAATTGCTTATAAATTTCCACCTGAAGAAGTAATAACTAGACTCACTGATATTATTTATACAGTTGGTAGAACCGGAAAAATTACCCCTAATGCCGTTTTAGAACCTGTTAGAGTAGCGGGTAGCTTAGTACAAAGAGCAACTTTACACAATGAAGATTTTGTAAAAGATAAAGATTTAATGATAGGCGACTACGTTGTCATTAGAAAAGCTGGAGATGTTATTCCTGAAGTTGTAAGAGTGGTCAAAGAAAGACGCACTGACGATGTTAAAGAATATCACATGATTGATCGTTGCCCAGTTTGTGGAGAACCATTAACTAGATTAGACGCAATGCATTATTGCTTAAATCCGCATTGTGAAGCAAAAAAGATTGAACAAATCATTCATTTCTCTTCTAGGGATGCTATGGATATCGAAGGAATGGGAGAAAAAGTTGTAGAACAATTCTTTAATCAAGGATTTATTAAAAATATCGTGGAGATCTATGATTTATCGCAATATCGTGATGAAATCATCGCTTTAGATGGCTGGAAAGATAAATCAATTGATAATTTACTAGAAGCAATAGAAAAATCTAAAGAAAACTCCCTTGAGAAAGTACTATTTGGTTTAGGAATTAAAGAGGTTGGAGCTAAAACCGCTAAGGTTTTGTCGAGAAAATACTTAGATATTGACGCTTTAAGTAAGGCTAGTGAAGAAGAATTATTAGAAATTCAAGATGTTGGTCCAATTCTCTCTAAATCACTAGTTAATTGGTTTAAAGATGAAAAGAATATGGAACTAATTGCAGGATTAAAAGATAGAGGTGTAAATTTCAAATATCTTGGAAATACATCTTTAGCTGCTGGAAATTATTTCTCTGGTAAAACAGTTGTGTTAACTGGAACGTTAGCATCCTACGGCAGAAAAGAAGCGACATCTTTATTAGAAGATTTAGGCGCAAAAGTCACTGGATCAGTTTCTAAAGCGACTGATGTTGTAATTGCTGGAGAAGCTGCAGGAAGTAAATTAGATAAGGCTAATCAACTTGGTATTACTGTCTTATCAGAAGACGAATTCTTGGCATTGGTTAAATAACCCACATTTACTGAATTTGATTAACTCACCTTGTATTATTGGGTGAGTTTTTTATATTTAGGGTTTAATTAAATAGTTATCTTTGATAAAATACCTAATTGGAAATTGAAATATGAAAACTGTTACAAAAGAAGTATTAAAGACAACTGCTAACAAATTAATGTTTGATATGTCTGATGAGCAATACGATCAATTAGTAAGCGAATTTGACATTCTTATCAAACAAATGCATTTGATTGGCGAAATTGATGGAGTCGATACTGCAGAGCCTATGACTTTTCCTTTTGATGTCACTAATGACTATTTAAGAGAAGATGTAGCCACTGCTCCTGAAAATAAAGAAGAGATTTTAAAGAATTCTGCAGATGTTGTAGACGGACAAATTCGTCTTCCGAAGGTGGTCAAGTAATATGAAATATATGAATTTAAACATCACCAAAATCCATGAAGCTATCCTAAAAGGAGAAGTCACGCCTTTAGAGTTAGTTAAAGAGGCTATTGAAGCTTGTAAAAAAGATGACAATAACGCTTTTGAATATATCTGTGAAAAAGAGGCTATTGAAAGAGTTAATAAACTTGATGAATCCAAAAAGGATAGTCCTTTATACGGCATCCCTGTAGTTATTAAAGATAATTATTCCACTAAAGATATTCCTACTACTGGAAGTAGTAATATGCTCAATGGATATGTTCCTATTTTCTCTAGCGAAGTTGTTTTACGCTTAGAAAAAGCAGGTGCTGTTGTCGTTGCTAAAGCTACAATGGATGAACTTGCAATGGGAGGTAGTGGTACTACTGGTCATTTAGGAACTACATATAATCCTTGGGATAAATCTAAAACTCATTTAATTGGTGGATCATCTTGTGGAAGCGCTAGTAGTGTTGCCGCTGGAATTGTACCTTTCTCTATTGGTAGCGATACTGGTGATTCTGTAAGAAAGCCAGCTAGCTATGGAGCCTTAGTTGGATTTAAGCCATCTTGGGGTAGAATCTCTAGATTTGGCTTATTCCCATTTGCTACTTCTTTAGACCATGTTGCTTATTTCACAAGAAACGTTGAAGATAGTGCAATTTTACTTAATGTTTTAGCAGGTAGAGATGATAAAGATTTCTCATCCTCATTTAAACCAGTTGAAGATTACACCGCTAGATTAGGCGAATCAGTTAAAGGCAAAAAGATTGCAGTTATTAAAGAAATTATGGATTCAATTTCTAATAAGACAATTAAAGAAGCATTTAACAAAAATATCACTGCTTTAAAAAATCTTGGCGCAATTGTTGAACCAGTTAGTATTGACCATAAATTACTTAAAGCAATCTATCCTACATATATCATTATTTCTTGTGCTGAATCCACTAGTAATAATGCTAATTTAGATGGTGTTAAATTTGGTCCAAGAGAAACAGGTGAATCCTTTGAAGAAATAATGACAAATACAAGAAGTAAAGGATTCTCGAGATTAATTAAGCGTAGATTTGTTATTGGTGGATATTCCTTACTTAAAGAAAACCAAAACGAATTATTTGTTCGCGCACAAAAATGTAGAAGATTAATTGTTGACGCTTTTAATAAAGTTTTTGAAAAATATGATGCGATATATTGTCCAGCTTCTCCAACAGTCGCTCCATTAGTGAGCTCTAATAGTGACGCGCTTAGTGATGAATATTTAATTGCAGACAATTATATGGCGTTTGCGAATATGGGTGGTTTTCCTTCTATAACTTTACCTTTAGGATTTGAAAATAATCTCCCATTTGGTGGGAATTTGACGGGAAAACCATTTGATGAATCAGGTGTTTTATCTATTGCCAAAGTAATAGAAAATTGCACTGGATTAAAAGATTTAGTGGCTAAGGAGGGCAAATAACATGGAATTTGAAGCAGTTATTGGTTTAGAAATCCACGTTGAGATGAAAACAAAGTCAAAAATGTTTTCTAGTGGCCCAGTTAGCTATGGTGAAGATCCAAATACTGAAGTTAATGTTGTTGATATGGGATTCCCAGGAGTTATGCCTATAGTTAATAAGCAGGCAGTAATTAACGCGATTAGAGTGTCTAATGCTTTACATATGTCTATTGATGATGTGGTAATGTTTGAAAGAAAGAACTATTTCTATAGTGACCTTCCTAAAGGATATCAAATAACTCAACAATTTAGACCAATTGGTAGTAATGGTTATTTACTTATTAATACCTCTCAAGGAGAAAGAAAAATTGGTATTGAGCGTTTACATATGGAAGAAGATACATGTAAACAACTTCACTCATGGGATTTCTCTTTACTTGACTACAATAGAGCGGGTATTCCTCTAATTGAAATTGTTTCTAGACCAGATTTAAGGACTGGTGAAGAAGCCGCAAAATATGTTGAAAAAATTAGGTCTATTGTTTCTTTTTTAGATGTTAGTGACGGCAAGATGGAAGAAGGATCTCTACGTTGCGATGTTAATATTTCTCTTAGAGAAAAAGGAACTGAAAAATTTGGCACTAAAGTCGAAATTAAAAACTTAAATAGTATTGCTAATATTCAAAAGGCGATTGATTTTGAAATCTCTAGACAATCGATTATTCTTGATTTTGGTGGAGTCATCGAACAAGAAACAAGAAGATTTGATGAAGGTAGTAAAGAAACAGTGTTAATGCGTGTTAAAACAGATGCTGTTGACTATAAATACTTCACTGAACCAAATATTGCACCTATTAAACTATCTAAGGAATTTATTGATGAAGCAATTAAAACTTCACCTGAATTAGCGGAAGTCAAATTAGAAAGATATAAAGGCCTTGGATTAAATGAATATGATTCTAGTCTTTTATTAGCCGATAAAGATATTTCTAATTATTATGATGAGGCTATTAAAAGCGGTGCAAATCCTAAATTACTCGCTAACTGGATTATTGGTGATGTCCAATCCGTTTTAAATAAAGAGGGCATTTCTATTAAATTATTTAAAGTTAGTCCTTCTTTATTAGCGAAATTAGTTTTACTAATTGAGCAAGGAAAAGTTTCTAATAAACAAGCTAGAGAATTTTTCGCTAAGATGATAGAAAATCCTATTTCTCCTAAAAAATTATTAGAAGAATCTGGCACCTCATTAATTAGTGATGAAGATACTTTAAAAGCAATTGTAAAGGAAGTAGTGGACGCTAACGAGCAATCTGTTATCGACTATAAAAACGGTAAAGATCGAGCATTAGGATTTATCGTTGGTCAAATTATGAAAAAGACTCAAGGAAAAGCTAATCCAGGATTAACTTCAAAACTAGTCTTAGAAGAAATCAAAAGGAGATAAAAAATGGCAATTTTAGTAACAGGTGGAACAGGCTATATTGGTAGCCACACAGTTGTGGAATTATTGAATAAAAATTACGATGTTGTAATTGTTGATAACTATGTAAACTCAAAACCAGAAGTTTTATCAAGAATCTATAAAATTACCGGCAAAAACCCAAGATTTTATGAAGTTGATGTCTGTAATGAAGATAAAATGAGAGAAGTTTTTAAAAAAGAAAAGATTACTGATATTATTCATTTCGCTGGACTTAAAAGTGTTGGTGAATCTACTCAAAAACCTGGCTTATATATTAGAAATAACATTGGTTCTAGCATTGTTTTACTTAATTTAATGAAGGAATTTGGTGTTCATAACATCGTTTTCTCTTCTAGCGCGACTGTTTACGGCGTTCCTGATCACGTCCCGCTTAAAGAAGATGACAAAATCGGTGGATGTACAAATCCTTATGGACAAACAAAATTAGAAATCGAATATATGCTCTATGATTTTGCTAATGAGAACAAAGACGCTAATATTGCTATTTTAAGGTACTTCAATCCAATTGGTGCCCATGCATCTGGTTTAATTGGAGAAGATCCTCAAGGTATTCCTAATAACTTAATGCCTTATATTACCCAAGTAGCGGTTGGAAAAAGACCATTCTTAAATGTTTTTGGCAATGACTATAACACTCCTGATGGAACTGGAGTAAGAGATTATATTCACGTAGTGGATCTTGCAAAAGGCCATTTAGCGGCACTTAAGAAATTAGAAGAAAAACCAGGACTAGTTATCTATAACTTAGGAACTGGAAAAGGTACATCAGTATTAGAATTAGTCCACGCTTTTGAAAAGGCCAATGGATTAACAATTAAATACGAAATTAAAGATAGACGTCCTGGCGACGTTGATGAAAACTACGCTGATGCATCTAAAGCATTTAAAGAAATGGGCTGGAAAGCTGAACTTGATATTGTAGATGCATGTAGAGACAGCTGGAATTGGCAAAAGAACAATCCAAAAGGCTACGATAAGTAGTCTTATTCTGCGCTTGTAACTCAGTTGGATAGAGTGTCACCCTCCTAAGGTGAAAGTCGGACGTTCGAATCGCCTCAAGCGCGCCAATGAGTTTAATAACCCTACTTTGTAGGGTTTTATTTTTGCCTTAACTATCTTTATATTGTTTTCACATACATGTGATAGACTATAAAAGATGAAAAAGGCTTCATTATTATCATTTAAATATTTCTTCTATGATTTTATTAGATTAACTGGTTGGCCGCTTTTAATATTCTTCAGGCCTAAAAAGTTTTATGTTTCTAAAAGTGCCAAATCTGGATTTAAAGGTGGCTTCATTTTAATGGCGAATCATAATTCAATGAAAGACCCATTTTATTTAATCGCTTGTTTATTTTCTAGAAGGCATCACTTTGTGACCACAAATGAGGTGTGTTCTACTAAATGGAAAAGATTTTTATTTAAGACATGCTTCTTATGTATTGAAATAAATCGTGAGAAGTTCTCAATGTCTTCTTTTAAAGAGATTACCACTAACTTAGAAAAAGGGAATATGGTTTCAATGTTTCCTGAAGGACATATAAACGTCGAACAAGATGAATTAAATCCATTTAAAGGCGGAATAGTGATGATGGCCTATAAGGCTAATGTCCCAATTAGACCAGTATATTTAGAAAAAAGAAAGCACTGGTATTCTAGATTACGTTTATATGTTGGAGAAAAGTTTGATATTAGAGATTATTTAAATGGTCGATCACTTAATACTAATACAGTAAAGGAAATTGCTGGTGAGTTAGAGAATAAAGAAAAAGAATTAGAAATTCTTTGCTCTAATCGTCGAAAAAGAGCATAATACTTATGTTTTTATAAGTAAAAAGGAGAGAAACGATGAATAAAGAGTTTGTTATCTTAGCAGATGTTACTTGTGATATATCAAAAGAATTTAGAAAAGAATACGATATTGAATTAATTCCTGGTCACTTCACTACTCCAGATAGGAAAGAACATTTAGGAGATTGTACTTGGGATGAAATTGATCGTGATTATTTTTATAAAGAACTAAAAAAGAATCCTGCTGGATTTCAAAGTTCTCCTGCAAGTATAGAAGAATATCGTTTAGTGTTTAAAAAACACGCGGAAGAAAATATAGCGATAATCGCGGTATGTATTTCTAGCGCTCTTAGTGGCACACATTCTTTTATGGAATCCGCTAAAGAATTAGTTTTAAAAGAATGCCCTAAAGCCGAAATATATATTTGTGATTCTAGAAGATTTGGTCCAGTTGCCGGACTTATGTGTATTTATCTATCTGAATTAAGAAAAGAAGGTAAATCCGCTAAAGAGGCATTTGACTGGTTAGAAGAAAATAAAAATAGATTCCATCAAACTGGATGGATGGATGATTTATCTTTCGTTGCTAAAAAAGGAAGAATCACTCACGCTAAAGCCTTCTTTGGTTCTTTAATTGGTGTAAAACCAATAGGAGAATTTGACTATAACGGTATGACCACTGTTATTGGTAAAGGTAAAGGCGAAGATAAAACTATGGCCCTTTTACTTGAATATATGGCTAGACACATTGAAGAGCCAGAAAAGCAGTTGATCTTCATCGCTACTAGTAATGAACATCCTCAAGCAGAAAAATTTAAACAATTAATCATTAACAAGTTCCATCCAAAAGGAGCATATGTCTGTGACGTTTATTCAAATTGTGGCATCAATATTGGCCCGGGACTAATGGCAGCTTATTATTACGGTAAACCTATCTCTCAAGGTTTAGTTGAAGAAAGCGCTGTCATGAAAGAATTATTAGCAAAATAAATGAGACAAAGAATAAATGGATATGACTTCCAGCTAATGGTGGAGTCTGCCTTAAATAACATTCGATTAGCCGAACAACGTGTTAATAGCATGAATGTTTTTCCTGTGGCAGACGGGGATACTGGAACGAATATGCGTTTAACTTTAGAAAACGGATTTAAAAGAGCCCAGCAAACTAGACATTTAGGTTTATATTTAAAAGACTTAGCGGCGGGTATGCTTCTTGGTGCTAGAGGAAATTCTGGTGTTATTCTTTCTCAGCTATTTAAGGGCATGTCTAATGCTTTAATCAATAAAGGTATTGTTAATCCAGGTGAATTAAGAGATTCTTTTATTTTAGGATATAAAACTGCTTATAAAGCAGTAGTTAATCCAGTTGAAGGAACAATTTTAACAGTCACTAGAGAAGGTATAGAAGAAGTTAGATATCAAATTAAAGGAAAAATTTCTTTAGAAGATTCATTAAAACTTTATTTAGAAGCAATGTATCGTTCACTTAGCAAAACACCTGAAAAATTAGATGTTTTAAAAGAGGCTAATGTCCTTGATAGTGGAGCTTATGGCTATATTGTCATTATCGAAGGAATGTATAAATACTTAATTGGAGAAAAAGTTGAATCTAATAGTGAATTACAAGAGTTTAGAACTAACGTAGTTACTCCTTTATATTTTGATGAAAATAGTAATTTTGTTGAAGGATACTGCATGGAGTTTTTACTTCAACTTTTATCAAGTAGAGTTAATGTTAAAGAATTTAATCTCAATAACTACATTAATCATATTAAAGAACTTGGAACTTCAATTGTATGTTTAAAAGAAGGAAGTATTGTTAAAGTTCATATTCACACTCTTAATCCTTCTCCGATTATTGATTTTTCAAAACAATTTGGAGAGTTTATTAACTTCAAACTAGAAAATATGCAGCTCCAGCATAATGAATATTCCATTGTAAAAAATAAAAGTGATAAACCTGCTAAAAAGTTAGGCATCATTGCTGTTGTTAATGGTGAAGGATTAGAAAATATTTATCGTGAGCTGGGATGCGATTATGTTATTCCTTCAAGTGGCAATATGAATACCTCTAGTAGTGAATTTTTAAATGCGATAGATACAGTCAACGCTGAAAAGATTGTTATATTCCCAAATAACTCCAATAGTTTTGGAGCTGCTCATCAGGCAATTGATATCGCTAGAGCCAAAGATAGAGTGTTTATTGTTCCAACTAAAAACATGATTGAAGGAATTGTAGCCTTACAAATGGATCTACCAGACGATGAGCCAAATAGTAGGATGAATGCCTTCCATGAAAACATTAAATTAGCGATCACTATTGGAGTGACAAAAGCCACAAAAAAATATGAAAAAGGGGACTTTTGCTGCAAAATTAACGATGAAATCGCCTTAATTAACGATGAATTAGTTGCAGTTTCAACTGACGTAGTTAGCTGCTTAGAAAAGGCTATTCACTCAATTGATTTAACTGATAAAAGTGGCATGTTAATTTATTTGTCTAAAGATGTTAGTGATGAATTAGAAGAAAAACTAAATGCTGTTATATCCAATATTGAAGGAATTGACTATCAAATTACAAAGGGTGGACAAGAAATTTACGATGTCCTTGTAGGTATATTTTAATATGTGGTGGATTTGGCTAATTGTTGGTTTAGTAGCGGGAAGTATATTTATGTATTTCCTTCTTACTTTTATTATTTCTTGTATCATTTACACCAAATTATTTGTCAGAACCTCTAATGAAAAATGGTCAAGAACTGTTTCTTGGCCAGATAAAGAACTTCAGACAATGTTTGATGAAGGGAAAAAATGGGGAGAGGAAAACGAAAAATACCGTAAACATGTTGAGATTGATTCATGTGGCTTCCACTTAGTGGGTGAATATTTTGATTTTGGCTTTGATAAAGCAGTAATTATTATTCCAGGTAGAAGTGAATCTGGTACTTATTCTTATTATTTTTCTGAGCCTTACAAGAAAAGTGGCTATAATGTTTTGGCAATTGATAATCGTTGCCACGGATTAAGCGAAGGTAAATATAACACTTTAGGCTTAAAAGAATATAAAGATATCGCTAATTGGGCTCGTTTATTAGATACAGAATTTGGAATTAAACATGTTCATATCCACGGCATTTGTATTGGTAGTGCTACTGGAATTCACTTACTAGCCCAAAAAGATTATCCAACTAATTTAAAAGGCATTACCTGTGAAGGAACATATACGACATTTAAAGAGTTATTTGATAATCAACTAAAGAAAAGAAATAAACCAACTTTCCCACATACTTTTGAAGTATTGTCCTTAGTTTCTCTTAGAGCAGGTAAATCACTTAAAAGAAATAGCCCTATTAGAGAAATCGATAAAGTGAAAGTTCCAGTTTTATTCTTATATAGTAAGCAAGATAGCTTTGCTAAACCTGACCAATCTATGAAGTTATTTAATAAAGTAACTGCTCCTAAACATTTAGAGTGGTTCCCAGTAGGAGAACATTCTCATATCCGCTTCCATAACACTAAGGAATATGATGAAGCGATTATTAGATTTTTAAAGGAATATTGTTAATGAACAAATTAGCATTTTTAACCATGGACGTTGAAAGCTATTTTGATACGTCTTGTTTAAAAAATACTGATATTGATAGAGATCAAAAATATAACTGCGCGGAAGAAGTTTTAACTTACGCTAAATTTTTAGCAAAGAACAATATTAAAGGTACATTTTTTGTGACTGTCGATTTTATCAAATATTGCAAAGAATATTTGTTAGAGGCAATTAGTTTAGGACATGAAATTGCTTTACACTGTTTAACTCACCAAAGCTATAAAAACTTTACTAAAGAAGAGTTTAAACAAGAACTAGTGGAATCCAAAAAAATAATTAAAGAAGAATTAGGAGTGGAACCAGTAGGATTTCGCTTCCCTAGATGGGAATATAAAAAAGAATTATTTGATGTCCTTTTAGAAGAAGGGTTTATATATGACTCTAGCGTTATTAAACCTAACAAAAGTTTTAAAAAAGATTTTGGATATATCTATGTTAGGAATGGTTTATATGAATTTGCCCCTAATATCTGGAAATTCCCATTTAAAACAGTTTTACTTTCTGGAGGCGGGTTTTATCGATTTTTAAAAGGTAAATCAATGTCCAGGGTCTTACGAAAGCACATTAAAAAACATGATACCTTTATGATTTATTTCCATCCATTTGAAATTCATAAAGGATATTTACCAGTTCCTAAAAGAGGAATATTGCAAGTTCAGAAAAAATATTTAACTAAGAATAGGGATGTTTATTTGGAGTCTATTCAAAAGATGATTAATGTATTAAAGGAGAATGGATATCGCTTTTCAAATATGAAGGAGTATGTCCTTGCTAAAGAAAAATAATCTAATTATCTTATTGATATTTTAATCCTATTATATATATAATTTATAGCGCTGGGTCCGTAGCTCACCTGGGAGAGCGCCTCCATGGCATGGAGGAGGTAGCGAGTTCGATCCTCGTCGGATCCACCATAAATGTGAAATTCCCCCCAAAAATTGGACCATTCCGGTACAATAAAATGGAGGGTTTTTTCATGAAAGTTAATGCAAGTATGTGGCTAAAAATATTACTGAAAACCCAGTACAAGCAAGATGAAGTCCTGAAAAATCAGGATTTTTTCATTTTTGGTTTGCACGTAATAAATGATTATATAATAATAAAGTTGTCAAAGGGAAACCTGTTGATAGGACGCCGAAAGGGGTCCACCCACGGCGAGAGATAGTCTCGCTTTTCTTTTATTATAAGATATAAATAACATAATTATGGTATAATAAGGCCATAAAAATTTAGGAGGGATATATATGACGCAAATGCTTCCAAAGATTTTACCTGTAAACGAACTCAAAAATACTGCTTTTATTATGAAAACATGTAAAGAAAGCAAAGTTCCAATTGTAATCACCAGAAATGGTTATGGAGAAGCAGTAATGATGAGTATTTCGTTATACGAAGAATTATTTGCTAAACTTAGCGAAGCTTTAATGGTTAATCAAGCTCTAGATGAGATTGAAAAAGGCGAAAAAGGTGTCGATGGATTTGAATCTTTAAAGCATCTTAAAAATAAAAAGTGTCAATGAAATACAGGTATTAAGAGTGTTACATTCTAGAAGTAATTATCAAACACTCCTTAAGTAGAAATAGAAAACCAGAAAAACTGGTTTTTCTTTTTTATTTTGACTGTAGCTTTGTTATATATCTAACCGAGATGAGCATTATTAGCAATGTTATTGGTGTTGCTTATTGCCTAGGATATTTCTTCTCACTTGATTATAAAAAGAAATAACTCATACATAATGGATAATTTGAAGTATATTTAATATATGAGTTTTAATTCGCTTTTCTTTTTATTAGTGTTTCTTCCTGCCTCACTACTTATTTATTATGGAGTGAGTTATTTTTCTAAGAAGAATGTTATTGCTAAAAGGATCACTTTGTTAGTTCTTAGTTTATTCTTTTATTGCTATGCTTCAGGATTTATCTATTTTGGGGTTCTAGTTGGAGCGTCTTTAATCCATTATTTATTTGCTTATCTAACTTCTAAAAGCGATAAGAAGAATATTAGACTCACTTATATGTGGATAGATATATCCTTATCCGCTTTAACATTATTATTCTTTAAATATATAAATTTAATCGCGGGTTCATCTTTTACAATTATCTTCCCGTTAGCATTATCTTTTTATACCTTCCAAAGTATTTCTTATATGGTGAACGTTTATAAAAGAGAAATAGACTCTAAAGAAGTTAATATTCTTTCTTATTTCCTTTATCTATTTATATTCATGAAACTCACTCAAGGTCCAATTACTGAATATAATCAAATAAAAGAAGATAATCCAAGTGTAGAGAAGTTTTATCAAGGCATTATTAGATTTGCATTTGGCTTAGCTAAAAAGATTTTAATCGCTGATACATTAGCCTTAGTGGTTTCTTTAACTTTAGGGAATATCTCTACGATTGGTACAGGCTTATCCTGGTTTGGCTTATTAGCCTTCTCTTTACAGTTATATTTCGATTTCTCTGGATATAGTGATATGGTTATTGGCATTGGCAAGATGTTTGGTTATGACATTGCCGAAAACTTTAACGCTCCATATCTATCCTTATCAATTGGTGATTTCTGGAGAAGGTGGCATATGTCTTTAGGCAATTGGTTTAAAAGATATATCTATATTCCTTTAGGAGGTAATAGAAAAGGCACTCCTAGAACTTGTTTAAATTTATTTGTAGTTTTCTTTTTAACAGGGATATGGCATGGCTCAACACTTAACTTTTTAATTTGGGGCGTATATTTTGCTTTCTTCTCAATTTTAGAAAAGCTATTTTTAGGAGAATTACTTAAAAAGAATAAGTTTAAGTTTATTAACTGGCTTTATACGATTTTTGTAGTGATGATAGGCTGGGTCTTATTTATTTGCCCTAATTTCTCTGATATGGGTAATTATTTTAAAAACCTATTTGGAATTATTGGTAACGAATCAGATTTAAGCTTCATTGGTATATTTACCTTTAAAGTATTTTTAGCTGTTTTATTTGGCTTATTCTTCTCTTTAATTTACCCACTTATTAAACCAAAGATTTCCTTCTTGGCTAAGGAGAATAAAGTTATGGAAGTTATTAAGGCTATTAGCGCTTTAGCGTTAGTTGTAGTAGCGGTAATCTTTATTACCTCTAATAACTTCTCACCATCAATTTATGGAGCCTTTTAATATGTTAGGGAAATTTAAGAAAGTTGTTGTCTTTACTTTTGTGCCTCTACTTGCGGTTTCACTTCCTATTTCTTTTGCTTTTAAAAGAAGTAGAGTAGAAAAGACTGATCCAGTAGCGTTTCCAACTTCTTTTGATAATGACTTCTTCTCTAGTTTTGACGAATGGTTTAATGATAACGTGCCATTTAGAGACGCTTTTATTGAATTTTATAAAAACTCTGAACTCACTATTGAAGATGCTTGGTTTAAATTTTTACTAATGATCTCTGGAGATAGTGATTTTAATTACCCAAGTAGTGGCTCTATAGAAGATATTACTGATCCATTTTTAGATAAAGGACAACCGTATTTCGCTCCTAGATATGGCGGCTATGTGATATATGGTAGAGATGATTGGCTATTTTATAGCGGAGATGGAGCGCTAGAAAACTATAAAGGAAGCGATATCTATTCAGATTATGAAATGAATAAACAGATGGAGAAATTTATTGCAGTAAATGATCTCTGTAACGATAGAAATATTGATGTTACATTTAATATTTTTCCAAACAAAGAACAAGTCTATGCGGATAAGATGCCTTCTATTAGAGTCACTAATAGAGCAAAGAAACTTCAAAGATTAGAACATTATTTCTCTAAAAATAGTAGCTTACCATTCTCTTACCCAATTGATGAGATTATTGATTCTAGAAGCTTAGGAGATATCTATTTAAAAGAAGACACTCACTGGAATCCCCTTGGAGCGATGCAAGGTTATAGTGATATTTTAAAAGGATTAAATAGAAACGCTCCAACCTATACATATAAAGAAACCACAATTCAAGGTGGAGATTTAGCCTCTATGCTTTCTAGTAGTGGTTCAATTTACACATCTTATAATGTGACATATAAAGAAGATGTTACTTATATGGTTATCGCTGATGGAAATAGAAAATATATTGAAACTAAATCATCATTAACTGATGGTAGTCGATGTGTTTTAATCGGAGACTCATTTAGAAATGCATTAGTCCCATATGTTGCTAAAGATTATGAGAACCTAACTTGTATTCACTTTGATTATTTAGATAGTGAATACGCTCAAAAGGAAATTGCTAAATTAAAAGCGGGCGATACTCTAATTGTCTCTTCTGTAGAAAGATTATATCCCGCTTTAGTGAAATCATTAGATTCCTTAAAGTCTTATTTAGGGATATGAACGGGAATCCTCGGTTGTTCAACTGCCGAGATGAAAGTAATTAAAAACACTATATACTGCGGAATTTTTCAATATAAATAATAGTATTTATAGAAATCGTTTTATTTTGAAATGAAATAACTTAAAATATTTGAGGAAAAGGAGAATTTAAATTATATGAAATTTCCACATGCATATCATGGTGTAAAAAAGATTTTTTATGCCGAGTTCGTTGCTATCGTGGCCGCAATTGTGGCGTTAATTGCAACAATTATTGCTTCCTTCTTTGGTGATTCACCAAGTCAAGGCATTTATAATGCTAATTTAACCTTAAACATCATTACTTTAGCCGTTTCTATTGTTGTCTTTGTTATTGAACTTATTGGTTTAATTCAAGGTTCTAAAGATTCAAGAGAATTCCGTATTGGCTTATGGGCTATTGCTATTGGTATTGCCGCTAGTGTGACATATTTAATACTTTTATCAATTGAATCAACTAGAACATTATCACCAATCTTATTTGCAGTATTAGGCACAGTTGGAACTGTTGCTGACTTTGTTGTTGTCCTATGTGTTTTACTTGGTATTTCTGCTTTAGCTGACAGACTTGGTAATGGTGAAATGGAAGAAAGAGGACGTAAATTAGCCTTCTACATTATTATCTTCTATATTGTTGTATTAGTGTTTGGGTTATTGCCAGGATTTAAAGGTTACATTGTAAATCCAGGATTAAGATTATTCTTCTCGATTCTTATTGCTGCTGCGTTTGTTATTGAAATCTTTATCTATGTGAGCACACTTATTTATTTACATAACGCCACAGAGATGCTTGAAGAATAGTTCAATTTGGAACTTTAAAAATAGCGATTTTTTCCGAATCGCTATTTTTTTATATCTTTTTAACTATTCTATGTGAAGATAATAATGCAGTTGGAGTGCCACCTATACTTCTAGTCCATTGACCACAACAATATAGATTTTTAATTCCTTTAACTCTTCCTTCAGCAAAATAGAAGCTATTTAAATCAGTTAGGCTATATGACTGTAAAGCGCCATAAGAAGTATTTGTTCTTTTTTCTAATTCAATTGGTCCAAAATATGTGAGTATATTTACTCTACCTTCTAATTCTGGATATTTTTTAATTAATGCGGAGATCATGTTATTTGTTATTTTATTTTCTTCTTCTTTTAATTGGTCAATATCTAACAAACTAAAGTAGTGGTAGTCTAAATGATTTTGATCAACAAATAACGAGACTACAGTTTTATTATCTTTTATAAAATATTGAGGGTCAAAGTTATATGGTCTTATTAATAAATAATCAATATCACTTGCCCCGACTTTAATGGGATCTATGTTAATTAAAGTTGGACCATCTATCATAGAGATATCGCCTTCAATAGTGACATAGACATTAAAGCAAGATGAAATAGGATTTTTATTAATGCGTTTATTTGCTTTATTTATCTTATTAATTTGATATTTGTTATCTAGTAAGTTTTTAAGCATATATCTAGGATCAAAAGTAGAGATAACTACATCTGGATAAAATATATGGCTTTGGCTTGTTTTTACGGCAAAAACCTTGTCGTTTTTCATTTCAATATCATTTACTTCATCATTTAAAATTAGATTTCCTCCTAAAGATAAGAATCTATTTTTGATGCGTTCAATCATATATTTTGCTCCACCAGAAGGTACATCAGCGTTACCTTGAGAAAATAGGCTATAAACATCAAATAGGAAGAACATATTGTTATAGCCAGTCATCATGTTAGAGATAGCAAATCTAAGAGCAGGGTTTTTAAATCTTTTTGCATATTCTTTTCTAGACATTGTCATTGATTTAATAATTGAAGGAGACTTATATGCGACTTTAAAATAATCAGACAAACTTTTTTTGGTTTTGCACTTTAAGGCAACGCTCATAACTTTATCCATAGCGTTTACTACTTGAAAGAATTTGTTGATATTCTTTTTATCTATAGGAGCAATAGAAAGCCACTCTTGTCTAGTTTTTTCTAAGTCTCTCCCCACTCTAATTTTTGTGCCAGAATAATCAACAGTGACAAAATTATCTAAGCTAATTATTTTTACATCATCATTTAAAGCATCGATATTATTCCATAATTTATATAACTTATTAGATTTACGCGTACCCATTAACCAGTGTAAACAGGCATCTATATAAAAACCATTAATGTCATACCCAGAGCATAATCCCCCGACATTATCGTTTTTTTCTATTAATGTAACCTTATGTCCTTTTTGTAATAATTCGATACCGGAATTAAGCCCCGCAATTCCTCCTCCGAGGATTACAACATTCTTATTCATACACATATATTGTAAAAAAATAATTGTTGATAGCAAATAAGAGTGATATATTTTTAACCAAGAAAAGAAGTAATTTTATGAAATTTAGTAAGTATTATTTCTATTTTAGCTATTTCTATCCAAGAGGTAATCAATAGATCTTGGCTTTTTAGCTAGTAGGTGTGTTGATTACAAGACTTAATCAAGCACCGAAAAAAGTTGAAGAATTATCGGTGCCAAAAACACCGATTTTATTTAGAGGGAGGATTTATATCCTATGAAAAAGAAACTCTTCTTATTATCTGCGCTTCCATTATTGATGGGCTCATTAGTCGGATGTGGAAGTAACGATGGCGGAGTCAAAATTGGCCTTTTAACTTTAGGTTTTGAAGCAGTGGACGTCGCTGCTGATGGATTCTTAGATGAATTAACTAAAGCCGGCATTGCCTATAATGCAATCAAAAGAATTCCAAGAGATGCATCCGATAGAGGTGTCCAAGCTTTAGACCTTGCTAGCCAATGCGACTATTTATTAGGCCTTGGTACTGATAACTCAAAAGCTTTAAAGTCTGCTGTCGAAGGAAAAGGCAAAGCTGAAACAACAACCTTGTTTTTCACCGCTGTTACTGATCCAGTAGCAGAAGGTTTGGTTCCGTCCATGGATAATGGTAGTGGATTTGTCTGCGGTACTACCGATATGAACCCAGTTGCCGAACAAATTGAATTAATTCAAGAATGTATTCCTAATGTTGATAAAGTAGGTATTTTCTATACTGCATCTGAGAATAACAGCGCTATTCAGGCCAATATGGCAAGAGAAAAATTAGAAGCTGAAGGTATTACTGCTGTTGTTCAAACATGTATGGGTGCAACCGATATTTCTTCAAACATCACAGCATTAGCCAATACTGAAGGGTTAGATGCTATCTATATTCCAACTGATAACAATGTTGCCGCTAATGGCACTCGCGCTGTTGCCCAAGCTGTCGAGAATAAAAATATCTTAGTAGTTTGTGGTGAAGCTGGCATGCTTAAAAGTTGCGGTGCCGTCACTTTATCTATTGATTATGAAAACTTAGGCAGATTAACTGGTAAAATGGCAGTTCAAGTCATCAAAGGTGAAAAGAAAGCTAAAGATATCCCGGTTGGTTCCCTTCCAATTGATGAATTAGAATACGTTATGAGTTTAAATAACGCAAAAGCTGCTGGTGTGACTATTCCACAATCAGTGCAAGATAAATGCACAAATTTAGATCCTGAAGAGCCAGCTGAGTAATTAATTTATGGAATTTGTTGATGTTCTTTTCAACATATTAACAATGGGATTACCTTGTTGCTTATTAGCACTAGGTATTTTCCTTACTTATCGTTTACTTGATTTTGCAGATTTAACCGCTGAAGGGAGCTTTATGCTTGGAGCGGCTATTTGTGGAGTCATGATTTATAACGGAATAAATCCTTGGCTTGCCACTTTAGCAGGCATCTCGATCGGATTTGTGTGTGGTATTATTACTGGATGTTTAAACCGTATCTTAAAAGTTCCAAAACTCTTAAGCGGTATCATTACTATGACTGCATCCACAGCGATTGCTTATGTAATTTTTGGAATGCAAAATGGCTATCCAAAGGCATTTGGTCAAAGTGTTGATTTCGGTGTATCATATGGCAGCGCTCAACAAACTATTTTTTCACTATTATACCCATGGAAATTTAGTACTGATTTAAACATGTATATTGTTCCTGGAGTTTGGGCTGATGTGATTAAAATTGCGGTTATGTTTGGGGTTGTTGCTATAGTGATGATTGGAATTTATTTCTTCTTCGGAACACAGTATGGCATGGCTATTCGAGCGACCGGCATGAATGAATCTATGGCAAGAGCCCAAGGAATCAATACAAACGTATCTTCAATCATTTGTGTTGGTATTTCTAATGCGCTAATTAGTTTAGCAGGTGCCTTATTTGTGCAAAGTATGCAAAATGCATCTGTCACTTCCGCTCAAGGATATCTTGTTGTAGGACTTGCTTCTATCATTATTGGTGAAACCATATTTGGTAAACGCTCATTTAAAAACTGGATTATTTCTGTTGCATTAGGAGCGATTGTGTATTACATCATCATTAACGTTGCGATTAGATTGGGCTTACCAGGTGAATTAATGAGCATATTATATGCTTCATTAATTGTTGTAGCCCTATGCCTGCCTCTTATCACAGGCTTTATTAAGAAAAAAATTAAAGAACGCAAAAATAGATTAGAGGAGGAAAACTAAATGTTAGAACTTTTACATGTGACTAAATCTTTTAATCTTACTGGCGCGGCCGAAGACGAAAGAATTGCCTTAGATAACGTTTCTTTGCAAATTAAACCAGGTGAATTTATCACCATTATTGGTGGCAATGGTAGTGGTAAATCCACAACGCTTAACATCGTAAGCGGATCCTTAAACCCTGATAAAGGCAAAGTTCTTTTAAACGGATTTGATGTTTCAAAAATCCCTGAATATAAAAGAGCAGCTTATTTTGGAAGAGTCTTCCAAGACCCAATGAAAGGCACAGCCTCTGAAATGAGTGTTTTAGAAAATCTAGAAGTCGCTTATGTTAGAGGTAGAACTCATTCCCCTATTAGATGGGGATTCTCTGCTTCACATAAGAAATACTTCATTGAAGAGCTAAAACGTTTTGGATTAGGCTTAGAAGACCGCTTAAATCAGAAAGTTGGTGTTATGTCCGGTGGACAAAGACAAGCTTTAACTCTTTTGATGGCGACAATGCGACAAAGACCTTCAGAAAGAGTGATTAAACGTGATTATGTGAGGTTCTGTGAAACGGATAAACTTAAAGCCAAAGAAGAAGTGGAACAAGGATTCCTGCTCGCTAAAAAAGAAAGACAAGACGCTTTATCAACTTTAAAAACAGAATCACTTAATAAAGAAGAGCGTAGAGAAAGAATTACAGAAATTAATAGAGAATACGATTCAAAAATTTCTAAATTTGATTTAACTAAACAAATTCTTCTTTTAGATGAACACACTGCAGCGTTAGATCCTAAAACCGCTAGAAAAGTTTTAGAGTTAACAAATAAGACAGTTAGAGAAAATCATATGACCACATTAATGGTCACTCATAATATGAAAAATGCTTTAACTTATGGGGACCGTTTAATTATGTTCCATTTAGGACATATCATCTTAGATGTTTCTGGAAAAGAAAAAGATAAATTATCTGTTGAAGATTTGTTAAAAATGTTTGAAGACGCTGATAAGAAAGCGGAACAATAATTAATCTAAACTACAATGAACAACCGAACAAAACCGGTTGTTTTTTTGTTGCTTGATAAAAGTAATAACTAAGTTATAATGTAATTAACGCTATGAGTCGAAAAAAAGAAGCAATGGTTGATTCTCTGCCATATAAAAAAGCTAATTGGTGGTATCGCTTTGTGAAGCGTTCTTTTGATATTTGGGTATCATTAATTGCTATTTTAATCTTATCTCCACTTTATCTTTTATTTATTATTATCAATGCGATTTATACTAGAGGTCACCCAATCTTTTTTGATAAACGTATTGGAAAAGATCATAAACATATTAACGTCTATAAATATCGTTCTATGTATTATGATGCGGAGACTAATGTTGATAAATATTTATCTAAAGCCCAAAAGAAACAATGGAAGAAAGAAAGAAAAGTGGAAAACGATCCTCGTGTCACTCCATTTGGTAGATTCTTAAGAAAGACTTCTATTGATGAATTACCTCAATTATTTAATATTCTATTTGGTTCTATGTCTTTTGTAGGACCTCGACCAATTACTGAAGGCGAATTAACTAATAACTTCACTAAAGAGCAACAAGATATTATGTTATCCGCTCGACCAGGTTTAATTGGTTATTGGGGAGTTAAAGGAAGAAGCAATATCGCTTTTGCTGATGGAGTTAGACAAAAATTAGAATTAGACTACTTTAAACTTCGAGGCATTTGGTTTGATTTAGGACTAATGTTTAGAGTTATTCCAGCAGTGCTTAAAGGAAGCGGAGCAAAATAGTAAAAGAGACTTGAAAAGTCTTTTTTTAACACCGCAACTGGCATTTGCAACCAATAGTTGACAAAATTCTAACTAGAGTTGGTGGAGTCTACTATAATAAAAATGTTAGATTGTTGCTATGAAAGTTGAGGACTGGAATTATGACAATTGAAATCGCTGATCGTTTAATTAAATTAAGAAAAAAGAATGGTTATTCTCAAGAAGAACTAGCCGATAAATTAGGTTTATCTAGACAAGCTGTAAGTAAATGGGAAAGAGCGGAAGCTTCTCCAGACACTGATAATCTAATTTGTTTAGCTAAATTATATGGAGTGTCTTTAGATGAATTGTTATCTACAGAAGAAGATGTAGACACAATTGTTAAAGAACAAGTGAAGGCTGATGAAGAAAGTAAAGATAGCTCCATTACTTTAGAAGATGATGATGGCTCTAAAGTAGTGATTAAAGGAAGCCATATGGAATGTCTAGATAAAGATGGACATATCATAAAAAAGAAACCAAAAGATAAATTCTTATTATGGCTTGATACAGTTGACGGGATATTAACTGGCGCTGCTTTAATTACTTATATTTTCTTAGGAGCATTTTTAAATATGTGGGCCTATGCCTGGATCTTCTTCTTTGTTCCAGAAATTATTTGCTCATTTATTAGAGCAATTCATAAAAGAAATGCGAATAATGTGAATGTGGCCTTTATCTCATTATTTACCTTCTTCTTAGTGTGCTTATTCTTACCTAACTATATTCCTACCATGTCAAAAAGTTTATGGCATCCAATGTGGACAGTGTTCTTAGCAATTCCTTTATATCACAGCATTGTGGGTTCTATTAATAAGGCCCTAGGTAAAAAGGATATAGATGACAAAATTGAAGTAGAAAAAGTAGATGAATAATTACTAAAATCTCACTCAAAAAAAGCTCCAATTTGATGAAGCTTTTTTCATATCTACTTAGCGTAATCTTCTAAAGTTAATTCTCGTTTTTTGAATAGGAAACAAAATGCAATATAAATGAAACAATTTAATAACAAATATGAAGATATAGCCATGATGATAAACATTGAGCAAAATACACTAGTTGTATTTAATCTTGTACAAAGTATCACAATTGTAAGAATATCTAATCCTAATCCAACAGCAGCTCCAACAAGGACAAAAACAAGAAAAACTTTATTAATTGTCCCATCTGTATTAAAGGCAATATCCAATAAATGACTTTCTTTCTTTTTTCCTCGTAAAATAAAGATAATTTGAGCAATTGGAAAAACCAAAGTCAGAGATAACGCAATTAAATCCAATACTATATTTTCTGGATGAGCAACGATTACTTTATATAGGCCAAAAGATGTCAATCCTATGCTGATAAATAGCAATACTGATGCAATTGTTCGATAGGCAATTATTTTTCTTACACGAATATTCATGAAATTATTCTATATCAATAGACAAAAACATTAAAAGTAGATTGCGATTTATTTGTTCGCGCTTATAATTATATATGTACATATGTTGGGCTTATGCTCAGCAAAAGATTTTTCAAAAAGTAGGGACAAGGTATGAAAAAAAGAATTTTTAAGTGGTCTTTATTTCCAACCATTGGTTTTTTGCTTTTTTCTTCCTTTGGAGTAGCGGCTTGTAGCACTTCTAGTGGTTCTACCTTTAAGCCAGCAACTGTTAGGTTGAACAAGAAAGAAATCCAAATGTCGATAGGAGATAGAGAAACTCTCACTGCAACTGTTTCTAAGGGCTATGAAGGTTCGGAACTCGTATGGATTAGTTCGAATGAATCAGTAGCCTACGTGGATGGCGGTTATGTTTTTGGAGTTGGTGAAGGTGAAGCTTATGTTAGAGCTTTTTATGGCGGAGGTAATGATTACTGCCATGTCACCGTTACTGATGGTGGTTCAGGACCAGTTAACACTCCAAGAATTAATCTTAATAAAAATAGTGAAACCATTAAAGAAAACGGTTCATTTACTTTAGCAGTTACATCGATTTATCCAACCGACGCAACTGTTGAATTCAGAAGTAGCGATACCAATATTGTTACTCTTGATCAAATTGATGACAAATCAGTGACAGTAACCGGTAAAGCTGAAGGTAGTACAACAGTTACAGTTAGCGGAAGCAATGGAATTACAAAAGTTTGCCAAGTTACAGTTAGTAATGGTAGTGCTCCATCTTCAGATTATGATACTGGTGGTTTAGGTACTTTAGGATTTACTGGTAATTTAAAAATTGGATCACCTAAGAACCAAAGAACGTTTATGGAAGGTTTATTAGCAGACTTCAATACATTCACCGGTAGTAATATGACTTGGACCATTATGGACTTCGAAGAAGATAATGGTACTTCCGGATATAAAGATGCATCTGGTATGCCTGCTGTCTTCCCATACGCTAGTGACCAAACTATGACGCTTTCTCAATTTGGTGCTTTAGCTAATGTTCCAAACTCTGATGTTGATTGGATCAAAGACAACATGGGTGATGATGTAAGAAAAGCAGCTTCTTTAAATAGAGTTGTTGGTTATCCATTCGCTGCTGATAACGGCTTAGTTATGTTCTATAGCAAAAGTGCAGCCGCTGGACATGAAGAAGTTCTTGAAACTCTTCCTGGAATTCTTGATTATGCTCAATCCCAAGGCTTAGAAGTTGATTACAACTTAAATTCTGGCTTCTATTTAGCACCAGCACTTATGTCTTATAACAATGGTGAAGCTTTATATAATGTTGAACCTGATGGCCAATCTTATACCGCTACCAGCAACTTCAACTGTGAAAATGGTTTAAAAGCAGCAAAAGATTTACGTAATGCAATTACACATCCTGCAATTAGAAACGCAAACTCTGCTCCTAAACTTTCTGATTATGTATTCGTTACAATTACTGACTGTTCTAAAGTTGAGAACTTTAAGAAATCATTAGGTAATGAATATGCCGTTGCCCCTCTCCCATATATTGATTCTGCAAAAACTGCAAGATTAGGCAGTTTCTTAGGATATAAATTCTATGGCGTAAACTTACAATTAAGTAAGGACGACATGACAAAAGCAACAAAAGTTGCAAGATTCTTATGTTCTGAATATGCTCAACATAAGAGATTCGTTGAATATAATGTCAGACCAACATTATTACAATCAGTTATGCAACCTGATTTTATTGTTGATGCTGCCAACGAACCACATATTAAAGCATTAGCTGAACAATCTAAAAACAATGGTGTTATTCCAATGAAAGCTGTTTCCTCTTCTCTTTGGAGTGAATCCATGGTGGCTTATTCAAGCCTTAAACTTATTCCAGCCGGCGCGGATGACGCCGCTTATGAAGCAGTCTTAAAATCCTTAGACAAAGCTTTGACAAAAGGAAGCTAATTCCTAGGTATTATTATTTATGACAACGATTCAATATTTATCGTTAACAAAATATGAGAGATTCCTTGTCAATCTTGGGAATTTCTTTAAAGGATTTGGCATTGGTTTTGTTAATTTCTTTAAAAGAATCCCAAATAAGTTATTAAAACTTTGGCATAAGATTATTTCCCCATTTGATACCATTTCCGAAGCCTGGAAGAAAGGTTCTTGGGGTGTAAGAATAAATTTCTTGGTTATGGGTTTTTATCAATTAACTCACCATCAAGTAATTAGAGGAGTTCTCTATCTTTTGTTTGAGGCCGTCTTCATCTGGTTTATGATCGCTGCTGGTGGCCCATATTTAGCAAAATTAGGAAACTTAGGCTCATTTGCTGCTAATAGCAGTATGTATATTGACGATGTTGGTCAAGGAACAACCTTGATTATTCAAGGCGGAGATCTTTCCTTCTCTATCCTTTTATATTCCATCGCCACAATTATTTTAATGTTAATCTTTGTTGCTTTATGGTTCTTCTCTATTCGAGACGCTAAATCGCTTCAAGATAACAATTATGTCGGACGTTATGCAAAAGATTCACAGTTCTTCCATGACATTCTCGACTCTAAATACCATACCTTATTACTTGCAATCCCAATCGTTGGACTTGTTGGATTCACTGTCATTCCAGTCATCTTTATGATTGTTACTGGCTTTACAAACTATAGCGGATCTCAGTTCTATTTATTTGACTGGGTTGGATTTGATAACTACGCAAGCTTCTTCTCAAGTTCTAATTCTTCTGGACTTGTTAGCGTTTTCCTTAAAGTTTTAGCGTGGACCCTTTTATGGGCATTACTTGCAACATTTACTAACTATTTCTTAGGAATGATTGTTGCCTTATTAATTAATAAAAAAGGTATTAAATTAAAGAAATTATGGAGAACAGTTTTAATCTTAACAATCGCTGTTCCTCAATTCGTTTCTTTGCTTTTAATTAACCAAATGCTTGCTGGTAATGGTGTACTTACTAATTTATTCCGTGATTGGGGATGGATTAGTGGTGCTGAAAGCGCTTTTGATAACAGATTATTATCTCGTATTCTTATTATCATTGTTAACACATGGGTTGGTGTTCCTTACACAATGCTCATTTGTTCTGGTATTTTAATGAATATTCCTGAAGATTTATATGAATCTGCGAGAATCGATGGTGCTTCTTCAATGAAGATGTATACCGCAATCACGTTGCCTTATATGCTCTTCATTACAGGTCCATACTTATTATCACAATTCATAGGAAATATTAATAACTTCAATATTGTTTATCTCTTATCTCGTGGAGCTCCTTCAATGGGTATGGCCTCACTAGGATATGGAGATGTTGGTGAAACTGACTTATTAATTACCTGGATTTATAAAATGTCTATGGAAGGACAAGACAAAGCATACGCAGTTGCCTGTGCTCTTGGCGTGTTAGTCTTTATTATCATTGCTGTCTTCTCACTTATTTTCTATGGACGAAGTAATTCTGTTAAGAATGAGGAGGATTTCCAATAATGGCAAAGATTCACGCTTCCAAAAGATTTGCTGAAAAAAGCTCAAAAATAACAACTTATGTCATTTTGACTGTTATCTCTGTTATTTGGTTATTCCCATTCTTCTATTTAATTCTTCAATCATTTGCAGATATTCAAAATACTGCTTATAACTCAAAGAGTATCATTCCTAATGTTTGGACCTTTGATAATTACAAAGCATTATTCACTGATTCACGAGTTCCATTTATGAACTGGTGGCTTAACACTTTGATTATTGCTTTCTTTACTGCCTTATTACAAACCATCTTAGTCTTAATGACCTCGTATGCGTTATCTAGATTAAGATTTAAAGGCAGACAAGGACTCATGAAATTAATCCTTATTCTAGGCATGTTCCCTGGATTTTTAGGAATGCTAGTTATTTACTATATTCTTGAATTATTAGGATTAAATACATCAATTTATTCATTAATCTTGGTTTACACCGCATCTAGTGCGATGAGTTATTACGTCGCTAAAGGATTCTTTGATACGATTCCTAAATCATTAGATGAGGCGGTTATGATTGATGGTGGAACTAAAAACACAGTTTTCTGGAGAATTATTATTCCGCTTTCTAAACCAATTATTATTTATACCATCTTAGTATCATTTACTGGACCTTGGGGAGACTTTATGTTTGGTAAATACATCATTCAGTCTGCCGGTATTCAACCAACTGGCTATACCATCGCTGTTGGTTTACAAGGTTTAACCACAATGTCTACTAATGATTTATATGGAGCGTTCTGCGCTGGTGCAGTACTCGTTTCCATTCCGATTACCGCGTTATTCTTCTGGTTACAACGTTACTATGTTGAAGGTATCGCTGGTGGTGCGGTTAAAGGTTAATAGGAGGAAGATTATATGGCTTCTTTAAAATTAGAACACATTTACAAAGTTTATCCTAACGGACATAAAGCTGTTAGCGACTTTAATATGAATATTGAAGACGGTGAATTTATCGTCTTCGTCGGTCCTTCTGGATGTGGCAAATCTACTACTTTAAGAATGATTGCTGGCTTAGAAGAGATCTCTACTGGTGAGCTTTATATCGGTGACACTCTTGTTAACGATATGCAACCAAAAGATAGAGATATCGCCATGGTCTTCCAAAACTATGCTCTTTATCCACATATGACTGTTTATGAAAATATGGCTTTTGGTTTAACTTTAAGAAAAGTTCCAAGAACTGAAATTCATGAAAAGGTGATGTGGGCCGCTGAAGTATTAGGTTTAAAAGATTATTTAGATAGAAAACCAAAAGCGATGTCTGGTGGTCAAAGACAACGTGTCTCTTTAGGAAGAGCAATTTTAAGAAATCCTAAAGTCATGTTACTTGACGAACCATTATCAAACCTTGATGCGAAATTAAGAGGTCAAATGAGAAGTATGATCTCTAAACTCCATCAACAATTAAAAACTACATTTATTTACGTTACTCACGACCAAGTCGAAGCTATGACTTTAGGTACTAGAGTAGTGGTTATGAAATTAGGACGTGTCCAACAAATCGACACTCCACAAAATTTGTATGATCATCCAGTGAATAAATTCGTTGCTGGATTTATCGGAACTCCGCAAATGAACTTCTTTAACGTTAGATTAAAAGATAACGGTAAGGATGTTGATGTATTATGGCAAGATTGCGAACAGCCTGCCTTAAAACTCACCCATGATCAAGTATTAAAAGCTGAAAGAAAGTATTTAACTGGTGAAAAAGATATCATCTTAGGTTTCAGATGCGAAGCTATTTCCGCTAGTGAAGAAGAAGTCGCAAAAGGCGATAATATCGTCGATGTGACCATTTCTCACTTTGAAGAACTTGGTAATGAAACACTTATCTATGGTGATTTAAAAGAAATTGAAGGCTTAGGCGCAGAAAGTAAAACTTCTGTGATTATTAAGGCTCCAAGCAAAATGGGACATGTTGCTGGAGATGTTATTAAAGCTAGAGTAGATGTTTCTAGAATCCATCTATTTGATGCTGAAACTGAAGTCACAATTATTCCTCAAATCCCAGATAGAAATGTTTTACCTGTCTCTATCGAAAATGAAAAGATGACTTTATTTGGCACCGCTACTAAACCTCAATCTATTCCTGTTGATTATTTAGTTAACGGAACAATTGCTTTGCCTTTAGATGCTACTGTTATTTCTGAATCTGGTAGTATTGAAGGAAAAGTTGAATTAGTAGAAAAACATCGTGAATCAACTATTGCTTTAGTTAAAGTTGGCGACAAGAAATTATTCTTAAAAGTCGGTGATGATGTGAAAAAAGGTAGCACTGTTAAATTCATGGTGGATTATTCACGTGCTACGTTTAGAGATGATAAAGATCAAGTTGTTGCTGAACCTCTTAAAGATAGAGATCATATTAATGCCACATTTGTAAACTTCAAGACTGTTTCTGAAGTGACTGGCGATGCTCATTTTGAAGCATTAAAGCAAGAAAAAGTTGCTAAAGTCCAAGAAGAGTTTGCGGAAAAACGTAATGCCTTTGAACAAGAAAAAGCTAAAGCTTTAGAAGATGCTCAAGCTCGTCAAACCGCTATTGATCCACAAGTTGGACAAAAAGAAGCAGAAATGAAAGCACGCAGAATGGAACTTTCTAATCAACTTAAGGAAGCTAAAGCGAAATATTCTGCTGATGTTAAGGAAGCAAAAGCCAGACATAAACAAATTAAAAAAGAAGAGATGGCAAAAATCAATGAGCAATATCGCAAGATTAAAGAAGATGAAGCTCTTGATTATAAAGATTTCATGATGAAAAACAAAGACAGAGAATCTCGCCGTTCTCGTCGATTATCCTATAGTGTCTTCCGTGAAAACTTCCCACAAATGAAACAAAGCGAAGTTGAAAGAAGAATGAATGCTTTAGATTTTGATAAAGAAACTGAATTAAATGGATTAAAAGCTCATTATTCCCAATTTGTTGCTTTAAGCAAAGACAAAATGAAAGAAGATGAAAGACTCTTTAAAGAAGAGTGCTATCCACTTGAAACCGTTACTAAAGAATACGAAAAGAAAACTAAGGCATTTGATAAAGAAGAAGCTGACGCTCTTAGACGTGCCGAACTCTTATTCTTCTTTAAATATGATTATTACTATCAATTATTATCTGACGATATTACCAACAAGATTATTCAAGGTATGGGCGAAAGAGTCTTTACCAAAGTCTTCCGTATTGAAGTCCCACATGATGGGTTTGAAGAAAAAGAAGGTGCTTTGGAATTCAAAGTCGTTTCCCTTGTTAACTATGGTGATGTCAAACTTTATAAATGCGTTGGTGAAATGTATGGCGAAAAAGTCACCGCATATATTAATCAAGAAAGGGATATTGCTTTAGGTTCCGTAATTCACCTATCCCCTATCGTGGAAAAGACACAAATTTACGAAGACGAACGCAATATTAGGTTGTACTAATGTTTAAAAAATTAACTCCCTTCTTAATTATTCCAATTCTTCTTACTAGCTGTGGACAAGATTCTGTAAGTTTAGAGCAAGCTAAAGAAGCAGTGTCTCATTATTCTACAGAGACTGTTTATCCATATTACAAAGTAATTGGTAAATTGGACTTTAATGGAGAAATCACATCTGTTGATGCGACTTTTGATCAAACTCCTGAAGTTGATAAATTCGTTCCATACGCTAGATATAATGAGGGATTCTTCAACGATACCGCTGATCCTAGAAGCAGTGATTTCGATATCATTATTTACGCGATGGCTTCAAGAAGCTATTGGTTAAGAGCGCCATTAAGAATTAATTCTGAAAACTTCTTTGCTTATAGTAAAGACAAAACTACTGGTGAATTTACTAGTAGCGAAAATAATACATGTGCTCACTATATTTTAGAACACTTGATTACGTCTTATGTTGGTCAAGCCGCTAACGCTAATCCAAGTGGAATGCATATGTATATGAAAATTCTTCCTGATGGTGGAATGATTTTCGGTGGCGAAAGCATTCACACAACTGTAAAAATTGATAATTATCCATATTATCCTGATTATAATGCTCATCCAGAATTATATCCTTGGAAAGATTATAATCCTCTCCCATGTTATGGAAACTCAGTTAATTTCAAAGGAGATATATTCTTTGAATATAATAAAGATGGCTGGCTTGTTAAAGAAAGTATGTATTCCAAAGGTTACGATGCTAATTCATCAAGCGTTGCTCAAGTTGGTTTAGAGGCTGTTTATTCCTACGAATTTGGTCCAACAAATCCATAATATGAAAAAAATTCTTTTACCTTTACTTGTTGTTTTGACTTTAACTGGCTGTCATACGAAGCCAGAATTAAGAAAAGATATTGCCGACTTTATCTCCAAATTCTCGTTAAAAGAATCAATGGATACATATAAAAGCGGAGGCTATACATATCTTGTAGAAGACAACATTGAAGGAAAGAAAAATGTTACACGCATAGAGATGGAATTCTCTTATCTAGATGCGAATCATCCAACTTATTCAAAAATAACTACAAATTATGAAGATGATGTTGAAACATCTAAAGAAGAAGTCGAATTTGTAGAAATGGATGAAAAATACTACATCTCCACTAATGGTGAACTCAAAGAATCATCGCTAGATGAATGCAGTAAGTTAATTGAAAACTTCTTCTTCTTAAAAACCCAGGTTGATGGTGAATATCACACTCAAGGAATGTATTACGGTGACTATATTAAACAAATCGCGCCTGTAGTGCAAAACCGAATCACCATCGATCAAGAAAATGAGCTTTACCTTTATGAATATGAAGTTGAAGCTATTCAAGATGGAGTGATTGTGAATTACACCCAAAATTATTCAGTTAATAAGATAGGGATGTTGGTTGAAAATCACGCAATCGCTCAAAGTGTGAAAGAAACTAAAAAAACGGACGTTTATGTCCACGATTAAGATTGTTAAAAGGAGAAAGAAATTATGCGAAAAAGAATATTAATCCCATTAATTGTTAGCATATTTTCATTAGGTGCTTGTAGTGACAACACTATGGTCATTAATCCTGCGCAAGAAGTTGATTATGTTGATTTATCGAATACAACATTATCCCTTGCTATTGGTGAAACCCAAACTTTAACCGCTTTATCTTCAGATGGTGGAACAGTGAACTGGGCTAATAGTGACTCTACAGTAGTAAGATTAACGCATCAAGGCAATGTTGCTACTGTTTCAGGCTTAGCTAAAGGTTCTGCTAATATTATCGCTATTCATGGTGGTAAGAGTGCTGTTTGTACTGTTACCGTTGGTGGTGGTAATGTCGAACCTACTATTTCTTTAACTCTTTCTCCTACTTCTAAACAATTATTTGTAAACGACGAATTTATTTTAAATGCTTCTGTAAGCGGATCTACAAATCCTGTCACATTCTCTTCTAGCGACAATAGTGTTGCTACAGTTGAAAGCAAAGATAATGTTTCCGCAAAAGTTAAGGGTGTTAGCGAAGGCTTAGCGACTATTATTGCTAAAGTCGGAACTAAAACCGCATCTTGCTCAGTTACAGTTGTTGATCCTGAAAGCGATATTTATATTTCTCTAGACAAATCAACTTTAACGATGGTTGAAGGCACTAGTGATGTCTTGAGCGCTACTTATCGTCCAGCTAGTGCGACAGTTACTTGGGGATCTAGTGATCCAAGCGTTGTTGAAGTTACTAATGGTAATATTAGAGCCTTAAAAGCAGGCAGTGCTGATATTTCTGCAACTGTTACTAGTGAAGGTGATACTCGTACTGCTACTTGTCACGTCACCGTTACTGCTAGTGGCGGAGAAAGTGATTATGATGCACAAATCGCCGCTTGGAGTAAACCAGGACATTTATATTTCCATTATTTAAGAAAAACAGATTCGGATTATGATAAATGGGCCATTTGGGCTTGGCCAAACTATCCAGATGATGGTGAAGGTAGTTTATGGGGCGCAAGCCATAATTATGACCAAAAAGGTATTACTCCACAAACATGGGGTTGGATGACCAACGCTGATTGTGGTGGAGAAGGTACTGAACCATATTCAGATCAATTTGGACAAGTTATGGACTTAGTCTTAGATCAATCTTTAATTCCTGGCGGAGTTGTTGGTGGTAGAACCGGTAAACCTGCACCATTAATTGGCGATTATCTTTGGACTGAAGAATATCATGACTTATTTTTATCCGCAGCAATTGGCTTCTTAGTCGTTGACCAAACTAAAATGGATGGTAGCGATATGTGGACATCTGATGGTGGTGCGGAAAGCTATATTAAACGTATCGGTAGAATTATGCCTTCTGGTAAAGATGGATATTTACACGTCTACGCTGTTGAAGGTGCAGTTAGCGATTTCAAAACTACAAGTGGAACTCAAACTATTGTTAACCCAACCGCTACTGATACAACCGGACAATATCGTTCTAAAAATGATATTACCAACTTAAAATATGATGCTTTTAAAGCAGGAGTAAGTACTTCAACCTCCTTCTTAAATGATCGTCCAGGTACTGGATATCAAATCTTTGTTCCATCATTCTGCGATAGCAATGGTGATGGTTATGGAGATATTAAAGGTATTACCTCTAAATTAGATTACTTAGAAGATCTTGGAATCGATGTATTATGGTTAACTCCAATTCAAGAAAGTAATTCTTATCATGGATACGATGTTACTGACTATTATAAGATTGACCAAAGATTTGGAACTTTAAAAGATTACCAAGAATTATTATATAAAGCCCACGCGAAGGGCATGAAAGTCTTAATGGATATGGTTATTAACCATACCTCTAAGAGTAACGTCTTATATAAGAAATCTCAAAGAGCAGAAACCGAAACCATTAACGGCAAGACTATTAATTACCGTGATATGTATGTCTGGAAATATAAAGGCGACAAGATTTTAGAATGGAACGGAGTGGAAGCATCTGATCCAAAGAAACCATATGGTGTTGATAATCCTGCTACATTTGTCACTAAGAATGTTGAAGATTCTTCTGACTGGTATAGAGATGGAACTTCTAATTACTACTACTACGGCAAATTCGGTAGTGGTATGGCCGAACTCAATTATTCTTGCCAAGCTACAAGAGACTACATGACCGATATGTGTAAATATTGGTTAAGCTTTGGCCTAGACGGCTTTAGATTAGACGCGATTAAACATATTTACTTATTATCTGAATTAGATCCAACTTATAACTACTCTGGCGATTATGTCACTTATGACGTTGGTTATCGTACTTACTATAACCCAGAACTAGGAAGAGAAATCAAAGTCATGAACGATTACACTTATGACCGTGACCTCAACGTTATGTTCTGGAAACAATTTGCCGGCACAATTAAAGCCGCATATCCAAATTGTTTCTTAGTTGGTGAAAACTTTGATGGATGGAACGCTCGTATTGCTCCATTCTATGAAGCGATTGATTCTCAATTTGACTTCTCAACTTATTATCATTTACATGAATCCACAATTAGTGGTGGTGGAATTACTGCAATGGGTGGAGATATTACCGCTACTTTAGGCTATAACGCTCAATATCGTTCTAAAGCCATTAACGGTGCCTTTACTTCTAACCATGACGTTGCTAGATTACTCAATCACGCTGCAACCACTAATGTTTCAGTACATCACGCTGAAGTTAATTCTTCTAACTGGGAAGCTGCTAAAAACCGTGCTAAATGGTTTGCAGCAGTCACCTTATTAAGTCCAGGATTAAGCTGGATCTATTACGGCGATGAAATTGGCTTATGTGGTAACTTAGGCGATAAGATTCAAGATGTTGATGACCACGGCAACAATGTCGATAGATGGTATCGTCAACCAATGAGATGGGGTACTGAATACGGCAAAGACGGAGTCGTTGAATATGGATTCGGCGGACTTGATGTCTTATGGGATTCTATTTCTTCACAAACTCCAATTGTTAGCGCTCAACAACAAGACCCTAACTCAATGTATAACTTCTTTAAAGCAGTCTGTCACGTTAAAGGTGATTCTAGATTCCCAACTTATGGTAGTTTAGAGTGGACTGGAACAATGGGTGGAGACACCAATACTATTTCTATGAAGATTTCTGATGGTTCTAGAAGTGTTATCGTCTTTATTAACGCTAGCTCAACGTCCAAAGAAATTGAAGCTCATAACCAAGGACCAAAAATTGGTGGTTCCTATGGTAGCACTGACACAACAGTTCCTGCTTATGGATTTGTTGTGGTTCAAAAATAAGGAGGATATGAAAATGAAATCAAAATATTTATTTACTTTACTTCCTCTTATTGCTCTAGCAAGTTGTTCTAGTGGCGGACAAGAATTAGCGCCATCTGAACCTCATTTCGAACGTGGAGAATTAAATGGTAGACCAGCTATTGGCTTTAGAGATAATAGCTCTGATTTCATTACCTATTTAATGATTGGACCATTTGGTTATTTATCAATCGATGGGGCACCTGTAAAAGGTACAGTTGATGAATTATTCTACGAAAACACCATTACTTGGAAAGGTGATAGTGGAACCGCTTTACCAGATGCAACTATTGTTAAAACTACTGTTAGTGGTTCGACATTTAGAGGCTGGGCGTATTATGACGAAGATAATGACCATGTTTGGCCAGATTATTACACAACTGTTCCTACTAAAGCTGGAGTTGCTTTAAAAGCAATTTTTGACGGCACTGACGCCGGTGGAAATACTGGTGGCGGAGGCTCTGGCGGAGGTTCCGGAGGAGGATCTGGTGGAGGAACTGTACAAACTGGATTCGGTATTATTAAAGGTGATGGAACCGCTTATATCGGAGAATCAAAGGGTAAAAACTTTGAAGGATATGATGAATATTTAGTTCAAGGAGTTACTCTTAATACTGGAGATACATTCTCACTTTATGATCCTTCAACTTTAGGTAAGTGGGTTGTTAATATTAATCCTTATTCCTTTGGTGGTAGTGAAGAAAGTCCAAAAGTTGATGAGTATCTCACTGTTGGCACTAAAGAATACACTGTTATACAAACATTTACAGCTGATTTCTATATTCAAATCATGTATCAACAAGATAGGCTCTATATTCAACTTGCCTAATCAAAACAATAAAAATTTGGAGGTTGTCCAATGAAAAATAAAGTATTATCAATGCTAACTTTATTACTTGCTGGCGGAGCGTTAGTCTTACCAGCGTGTAGTAATGCTTATGAACCTGAAAAAGGTGATTCAAGTACATCTGAGCCACCAGTGGAGAAAACTGATGACGATGATTTAACTAACATTAAAGGAAAACCATTCCGCACCGTTAGAGCAGCTGCTGATGACGATGAATTAGTATTACCTAACAAAGTTATTCTTCACTATCATAATGACGATAACGCTTGTAATACTCGTCGATTCTATACCTGGGTTACTGGGGTAGATGGTACAGAAAGAAAGCCAAATGGAGAGTGGTCCGCTGTTGATATGGAAATCACTTTAGATTTTGCTGTTATTCCTGAATATGCTGATTTACCAAGTTTATATTTTATTATCAAAGTGGCTGGAACTTGGGCCGGCCAATCTGAAGACACTGTTGTTGATTATGCTTTATATCAAGATGTCATTAAAGACAATAATGGCGTTCTTGAATTATGGACCATTCCAGGAGAAGGAACCTCTGTTGAAATTTACAAAACTAAAGCAGAATCTGAACTACCAAAAGTGAAGACTGCGAAATTTGTCGATTTTAAAACAATTCATTGTACTTCTACAATTGATGCAGAAGGTAAAAAATGGGTACCAACTGAATATCGTTTATATGCTTACGATAAAAACTATTTAAATATGACTGAAGCTGCTCAAGCGGCAAACAAGGAATATTTCCAAATCAAACAAGGTGTACCTACTGGTAACGAATTTGACATTGTCTTTAATGTTCAAGCAAAAATTAATGTTCAATATATCGTTGAAACTAAATTCCCTGGTTTTGATAGATGGCAAAAATGTATTGTTGGTGCAGAAAACCTCTACACTCAAACAAGATTTGACCAATATTATACCTATGATGGAGAACTTGGAATGTTCTACACTCCAAGTAAAACTACATTTAGAATTTGGTCACCAATTTCTGCAAATGTTTTATTAAATATTTATGAAACTGGTATTCCAAAATCTTATGGCGGTAATGATGATAAAGATATTTATAAGATGTCTTATCGCGCTGGTGGTATTTGGGAAACTACTATTGAAGGGGATATGGCTGGAAGCTATTATACCTTCACTTTAACTCATAGCGCTGGTACTGTTGAAACTGTTGATCCATATGTAAAAGCTTGTGGCGTCAATGGTATTAGAGGCTATATCTATGATAAAGATGGTAGTGATGCTAATCCTAGTGGCTGGGATAGTGTACCTACTGTATGGGACGAACAACCTGGTTACGATATTAAAACTCCTCAAGATTTATCAATTTATGAAATTCATATCCGTGATTTAACTATGGATGAATCCTGGGTTTCCAATAAAGGAAATACTAGAGGTACTTATAAAGCCTTTATTGAAAAAGGGACAACTTTAACAAAAAATAACAAGACTGTGACTACTGGATTTGATCACATCAATGAATTAGGTGTTAATGCAGTCCAAATTTTACCTGTATTTGACCAAGATAATGATGAAAGACCAGAAAAAATGAAATTTAACTGGGGATATAATCCTCTTAACTATAACTGTGTTGAAGGTGGTTATTCACCAGAATCATTTAAATATGACCAAGACGGCAAATTAGTTGATTATGATCCACTTGAAAGAATTAGAGATTTCAAAAACATGGTTATGGCATTCGCCAATAACGACCAACACACCCGTGTTATTATGGACGTTGTTTATAACCACGTTAGTAGTGCTTCTCAATCTTCATTTAATAAAATGATGCCTAAATATTATTTCCGTTATACACCTAACTGGGAATATTACGATGGTTCAGGATGTAATAATGAATTTAAAACTGACGCAAAAATGGGTTCTAAATTTGTTGTTGATTCCTTACATTGGTGGGCAGAAGAATACAAGATCAAAGGATTCCGTTTTGACTTAATGGGATTAATTGATTGTTGGACCTTAGATGATGCCAAACAAGATTTATATAACAATGTTGATAAAGACATTGTCCTTTATGGAGAAGGCTGGACTAGTGGTGGATATCACGGTCGTGCTTTGTTAAGAGATAAAGATTCTGGTGTTGAATTTGAAGTTCTTGATTATGGCGGACAAAGTACATATCCAAAATATTCTCCAGATGATGGAAAGGATATTTATCCATATTTCAGTGACACTCGTTTCTTTGATTTAATTAAAGGTGGTGCATCTAATCAACAAACATACGCCAATTTATATGCCTCATCTACTTCTCATGGACAAGTTGGTGGATTTAACGATGATGGTAGAGACGAAACCAAAGGCCGTAACGATGATGGATATAATAATAACCCATATCCTCAATTTGGTTATATTTCTAAAGGCGATGATGTAGGCGGGTTATCTTCTACAGTTGTAGCAATGCTTAAAGGCGCTAATAATAGAGCTCCTGGAGCAAACCCAGAACAAACTATTAACTACATGAGTTGTCATGACAACTACACATTATGGGATCAATTAAGATATACCTTAGGTAGTGGTCGTCAAATTCCTTCTCATTCTATGACTTATGCTCCGACTGTTAAAGAAACTATTGAAGCCTCTTTAGCATGTCACGGTGCTGTTATGATGTCTAATGGTGTAGCCTTTATGCAAGGCGGAGAAGAATTATATAGAACTAAAACATATTCTTATGATTTAGATGACTATAACAATGTTCAAAGTGTTCCTAAAGCGGATGGTTCTCCTGCTACAGTTAGACCATACCCAGAATATAAACATTATGATTCTGATCCTAATGTTGTTTGCGCTACTCAAGAAGTCAATATGTATGGTGATATCATCTCCCATAACTCTTATAAAGCTCCTGACTATGTCAACTCCTTCAAATGGGACCGCAAGATCGAAGTTGATAATGTTGATGTTTCTGGTTATAACGAAGTTTGGTCTAAGATGGTCAAAGCTAGAAGAGAAATGAAGCGTGTCAGCTATCAAACCATGTGGGTTGATGGCGATACTTCTGAATATAATGCTTGGGGAGATGGCTATGGTTCTAGTGTCGTTGCTGGATGGTGTAGAATTTCATCCACTCAAGGATACGGCTTCTTATTTGCCGGAAGAAAAGGCGGTACCTTTAACTGGGGCAATATTAATATTGCTGACACCGTTTTCTCAAATATGAATATCTCTCGTTCTGGAGATAATATAGCAATGCCAAAATATGGATTTATTTGCTATAAGTTAAATGGTTAATTTTAGGAGGATAGAACGATGAAAAACATTTTTAAATTAGCATTATCTTCCTTAGCGTTATTAACCTTTGGATTAGCATCTTGTGGTGAAACTGGTGGTTCAAGCAGTTCATCTAATAATAATAAGATGGTGGAATCAGTTTCTATTTCTGAAGAATACTTAACAGCCTCTATTGGTGATTCCTTCGTTTTATTTAGTGAAATTAAATTTAGAGACGATAAAGAAGTTGAAGTTTCAAAACGATGGGCTTCTTCTAAATTAAGTGTCGCTCGTATTACTGTTAGCGATGATTATGAAACTTGCGAAGTGGAAGTTGTTGGAAGCGGCACAACTCAAATTTCATTTATCGCTGGATATCAATCTGCAATTTGTACTATTTATGTTCCTAGTGTAGATCCTACTCCAGGTCCAACTCCTGATCCTGGTCCAGGCGGAGAAACAGTTATCACTTTATCTCCTTCTTCTAGAACAATGTCTGTTGGTGAGGAATTTAATTTAGTTGCCACAGTCTCTCCTTTAGCGGACGCGACATTTACTATGGATAATTCTGGTATTATTGAAATTACTAACTACACAACATCTGCTTGTGTTATTAAGGCATTAAATCCTGGTGAGACTGATGTTACTGTTACTGCTGGAGATGGCAGTGCAAAATGTCACATAGTTGTTTTAGACGATGAAGAACAAGGCGATAAAGATTACACCGTCTATTTCTACATTGACTATAACAACACAAATCCTAAGGATGAAACTAACTTATTAGCAAAATTTGATTGGTATTATGATCGCCCATTAATTGAAGCTAAAAATCCAGATGGAACATCTTTAATTCCAACTGTTACTAATGATATGAAAAAGGATGATGCCTTCCCATACTTTATCGGCTGGTCAACTCATCCAATTATTGACACAAAAGAAAACTTATGGGACTTAAATAAAGACACAATTGCGGATTTACCAATGATGTCTTATACCGTTACTTTGTACGGTCAATGGTTTGATGTCCCAGTTTTACCAGCATAGGAGGAAGCTATATGAAAAGAAAATTTTCTATTTTTGCTTTAGCTATCTTAGGAATGTCAATTACCGCCTGTGGCGGAAGTGGATCTGTTGGTCTAGATTATGATGATTCAGATTTAGATATTGATACTGAATGGACCGAATATAGTATTCCTATTACCAAAGTCAACTTTGAAGATGGTGAAGATAATCTTGTCATCGAACGTGGCACGACTTATGAATATTCTTATACAGTTGAGCCTAAAAAGGCTGTCAAGAAATCTTTAACTTGGGAAAGTAGTAACACTGATGTTGTTACCGTTTCTCAAGGTGTACTTACTGGAGTTGGTGCTGGTAAGGCCATCATTTATGTTTCAAATAATGAAAAATCATTCAACACGATCAGTTTAAATGTTGAAGTTATTGTTCCTGTAACTGATATTTCTTTTAAACAAACTACTTTATTAGCTGATTTAAATAAAGATTATCAATTAAGTGTTGATTATACTCCTTTTGACACCACCGAAAAAGGTGTTACATGGAACGTTGAAAATGAAGAGATTGCGACTATTAGTGATAATGGATTATTAACCACTAAAGGTGTTACAGGCGTTACTACTGTTACCGCTAATAGTGCTTATATTAATAAAACTATTTCCTTAACTATTGATGTTGCTGATCGCACCATTTATCCAGATCAAGTAGTTATTGAAGAATATGAAAATAAAATAGAAGTTGGTAAAAACTTTACTATGAAAGCTAGATCAATTGTTTCTGGTGATTCTAGTGTTATGCCAACTCACCCTGAAGTGAAATATTATTCAAGTGATCCATCTATTTTAACTGTTGAAGAAGATACTGGTATTGTCCACGCTTTTGAAGCTGGAAGTACCACAATTTATGCAACCGCTATTGGAAAAGATGGAACTATTTCTAGCGAACTTAAAACTGTTAATGTTTTTGAAGTTAAAGTACAAACTATTTCTTTAGAAGATATTACATTATCCAATAGAAACGGCAGAAGTGATGTTACTATTCCATTAACTTACACAACCGATACCGAAGGATATGATGTTGCTTCTATTCCTAACTTCAAATACACAATTGGTGATGAAACTGTCGCTAAAGTTAACGATAACGGCAAATTACATGCTGTTGCTCCTGCTGGAGAAACAACATTAAAAGTTGAAGAAACTAGAAGTGGCGTTTCTAAAACTGTTAATGTCCATGTCGGATATGAAGTTGATAGTGTTACTGTTACTGGTGTTAGTGAAATTGACGCTGGCAAATCTACATCTTTAAGCGTTGTTACTGAACCTGCTGGTGTTGTTGCTGGGCTCATTACATATTCTAGTAGTAATCCAAGTGTTGCTAGTGTTTCTAATGAAGGCTTAATTACTGGGTTAGCTGAAGGTGAAACTACTATTACTATTACAGTAACTGGTATGAATAAAACTGTTACAGAAACTCATGATATTAAAGTTAATATTCCTGATATTCCATTTGCATATGATATGTCTTATGTAGTTGGTGATCATAATTATTATTCTGGAGTGTCAACTCCATCTACAACCGGCAGCTGGGATAAGGCAAACCAAGCTAAGGCTATTGATGAATCTGTTCAAACTCCACACGATACCTTATTATTTGAAAGACGTGCGATTGTGAAATTTAACCAAGGCGATATTTGGAAAATCCGTACCGCAAGTGAATATCTAGAAACTGATGGATATAAAGAAGGATTATCTTATCTTGTTGGTGAATATAAAGTTAATGAAGGTGCATTTGCTGGTTCACATCCTGATATGACAGTTACTTCTGATCGAAATATTGTTGTTAATAGAACCGGTTATTATGCGATTTATCACGCTCAATATACTAATGACCATCCAGAAGGTTGGTATAGTATCTATGTTGGACGTCATGAATTGAACTTGTCTGATACCACACCACAAATTCAAATTAATAAATCCACTGTTTTAGAAGCGCACGATTGGCAAGGTGACCTCTCTTATGAAATAACTGAAGGTAGCTCCTTAATTAGTGTTGTTCGTGGAACAGGTAGTGAAAATTATAAATTCACTGTTACCGCAGGTGAAACTGCTGGCACCGCTAAGATTGTCTTTACTGATAGCTTTAAGAGCGTTGAAGTAATAATTACTATTTCTAGTGAAGCTCCACTTCCAAAAACATTTGAAGCAAATATTCCTTATGTTGTTGGTAACGCTGATTATCATACTGGTGTTGCAACTGGTAGTGGTTCATATTGGGGTAGTGATGCTTCTAAAGCGATGAAATTTACTGCTTCTACATCTCCTTTACCAGAAGGAGCAATTGCGCAATATGAAGCTTCAATTACATTTGAAGAAGATAACGAATTCAAAGTTGTCATCGGTGGCGATCCACTTTATTGGGATGTTGGATATGAAAAAGAAACTGGAGATGTCCAAAATGCATTCTCTAGAGGACAAATGTCTCAACAAGGTTCTAGTAATGTCGTTGTTAATAGTGAAGGAACATATAAGATTTATGTTAAATGCTATAACGATGATAGAGGATGGCAAGCATTTATCGAACCTAAAACAGGTGGAGATCCTACTCCAGGAGAAGATGTCCCAAGCGAAGACGGATATTATTTAGTTGGTAGTAGAACTGAATTTAAATATGAAGGCGCTGTAAAAATGTCTGCTGGTGAAGGGACAGATTTAGCCAAATTAATTGGATATGTTCCTCTTGAAGGCGAGGAATTCAGAGTTCGTAGTTATATTAATTCTACCGACACATGGTATAACTGGGGCGATGCTGAAGAAGGCCACGAAGATGATAATTATGTTGTTGGCGCAAATGTTGAAACCCTAGATGTCTACTTGAATAGCGAAGGCAAATTCTATGTTGTTGAACATAAATCAGTGACTCCACCTACTCCAGGCGAATTTGATGATTCTAAAGTGACTGAAGTTCTTATTGAAGATCAAACCGGAAAAGGATTCACCTCTTATGGTGTTGATATTAAACTCCACATTTTCAATATTACATTTGCTGATTATTCTCCTATTACTTCAGTTAGTGGACTAAAAGAAGCAGGAGTTACTATTGGTGATGCGGTCGTTTATAGCACAACCGATAATGTTATTGATGTTACTATGACTTGGTTACAAAATAACCCAGTTAAATATAAAGCTACATTACCTGCTTATATTGAATCTTGTACTATTTGTGTTTATAACACTAATAATGTTTATGTCCACGAAGTTAATCCTACTACTCAAGTTATTGGAACTAATTCCTATCAATTCTCAACAACTAGAGGAAACGGATACTCCTTGTATTTATTTAATAACCAAGATCCTGCATATAATGCCTGGATTAGTGGTAGTGCATTTAATACTCCACTTTCATTAGTGGAAGCTAATGCTTAATTAATATTAAATCCTTATATAGCGGACTTTCGGGTCCGCTTTTAATATGGCCAATTTAATTTGTTAATAAATTTTATATATTCTAAAAAGTATGACTCGCTCTTATAAAATGTGAAGTAAACATTATTATTTATTGTCTATATATCTTTTCTATAAATAGAAATAATTTGCAGTATAAAATAAAAATAGTAAAATATAATTGTTTAATCGTTTTTTTAATAAAAAACAAAAGGAGATTTTTATAATGAAGAAAGGATTAATTTTTGCTACGACTTTAGCAATGGCTTTAGGCGTGGGTGTAGCCGTTGGTGCACATCGCTCTGAAGCTAAAGAAGTTAAAGCAGCAGAAACCACAACAGTATATTGCAAAATGACATACAGTTGGTGGACAACTGGTGGTGCAGCAATTGGCGTCTATTATTGGGGCGGCTCGAGTGCTGGCGCAGCTTATCCTGGTGTTCGAATGAGCGCTGTTGCTACTGATGAGGGTGTTTGGAAGTATTCTGTTCCATCTGATATTACTGGAATTATTTTCACTCGTGTTAATGGTTCTGGCGATATTGCTGACTGGGGCGCTAAGACTGGTGACTTAACTTTACCAACCGATGGAAAGAATTTGTATACAATTACATCTTCTTCTGAAGTTTGGGGTAATCCAGGCGTTACAGGTGCGTGGAGCGTCTACGAAGAACCAGCACCTGATGTTCCTGCAGAAGATGGATATTATATTGTGGGCAGCGAATCTAACTGGAAGTTCGCTGGCGCAACCAAAATGGATGCTGGCCAAGGAACAGACAAAGCACAATACATCAAATATCCAGGAAAAGCTGGGGAATCATTCAAAGCAAGAAGCTATCTCAATGGTGTAGATAAATGGTATGGTGAAGCCGATTATGAAGTTGGTGAAGTCGATAAATATCTAAACATTTATGTTAATGAAAATGATGGCTTATGGGTTGAAGACTGGGTAGAACCAGATGTACCTGCTGAAGAAGGTTACTACATTTGTGGTGAATTCAGTGGAGTTCCAAGTTGGAAATATGATGGTGCAACAAAAATGACACCAACATCTCAAGATGGTAACGTCGCTTATGAAATGAATTTCCCACTTGCTGTTGATGATGAATTAAGAGTCCGTAGTTATTTCACAGATCGCGATCCATATGATCAATGGGCAACTGTAGGTAATGGTACCGAAGCATATGGCGAAAAATCTGGTGATAATTTCAAGATTACCGCTGCTGGTAACTATGATATCTATGCTAAATACGAACAAAAAGCAGGTGATGATAGTTCAAAATTCTATTTCTATGTCTCACCACATGTTGAATCATATGAAATTGAAATGACTGCTGTTAAATTTGTTGGTGCAACTAAAGAAGGTACACAAGCACAAGAATCTCAAATCGCTTATGATAATCAAGTCTTTGCTCCAATTCAACCTGCAATGAGTGGTTATGCATTACGTGGTTACTTCACCGATGCTGATTGCACAGTTGCTTATGAACCACACAAATTCTCAGCTGATGGTCATTTATATGCTAAATATACAAAAGCTGGATTCTATGTTATCCATGGTCCAGATTGGAGTATTGATGAAGCAGCAGAAATGATGACTGCAGGTATTGCTTCTACTAATAAAGCTGAAGCCGCTGTTACAGTTGCGACTAAGAATGAAACCTATTCATTCGTTTACTACAACGAAGAAGGAAATATGTCTGGTCACAGTGGCTTAGGTCAAGAATATGCTTATGCTGTTGATGAAGAATCACACATCAAATTCACAGAAACAGGTACATATGCTGTTTACTGGGCAAAAGATAGTGAAGAACCAAGTTCTAACAAGATTTATCTTAACGATGGTTCTACAGCTTACTGTACAACCTTCTTAACCGCTACTGGTGGTGTCTGTAAATCAGACGATAAGAGTGAAGAATACATTTCATCCTTACAAACTGTTTGGGCAGCACAAAAGACCGCATATCAAGCCTTAAACGATGGTGCAAAAGCAGAAATCGTTAAAGTTGGCTTCGATGGTGGCAAAGAAGATGGCACTGTTGCCGAACAATTAATGGCTAGATACCATTACATCGTTTGTAAATATGGATCTGAAAGATTTGAAAACTTTATCTTCCCGGAAGCAGCCCCAATTGCACCAAGTTCAGCTTATATTGAATTTGGTTCAATTAATAGTGCTGATAATACCACAATGATTATTATCATCGCTGTTGCTGCCGTTAGCGCATTGGTGTTCAGTGCATTACTCATTATCAAAAAGAAGAAACAAAAATAATTAACTAGTTAATCTAGTCTAAGCGGGCCATTTGGTCCGCTTTTAATATGTGTGCGGTTATAACGAGCATAAAGGCTGATTTAAGACGCTTTTGTAGTAAAGTTGAATAAATTAACGTTTTTTGCTTTAACCTGTCTTAAATAGGCTTTAAATCTAGATAACAATTATTAAATAAATAATTACGAATTTAATAACTTAAATTTCATTAATTTAAAAAATGATCTTTAGAAAGAAGTAAAAATTATTGTGGTTAATTATTTTTATAAACAAGCATATGCATTTATATATGGGGTGTATTAAAAAATATAAATAAACACACAATATTGTCCCTTTTGAGCAACATGGCGAAATAATGCATTTTGAGGCTAAATAACATAATACCATTATGCTTTGCATAATGATATTTATGTGTTGACAAAGCGACGGGGGGGGGGTATATTAATTACAACTTTCGTCATACTTTAGGAATAAAATTCCTGAAGTGACAGGTTCTCAAAACAATGAGATATCTTACTTGTTTTAACTTCTAGGAAGGAGTAGTCGCTAGAAACTCTAGTGACAAGTGTAAAATTATGAAACTTAAAAAACTTATTGGTGGACTATTATTATCGTCATTTTTAGCAGCTGGTCTTGGTGTGTCTATTTCAGTCTCTAATAAAGTTGTTGAGGTTAACGCAGCATCTGTTCCTTCTGGAGTTTATGTTAATATTGATAATTGCCAATGGAAGAATTGGGGTGCTACTCTTTCGAATATCAAAGCACATTTCTTTAATGGTGGTACAGGTTATACAACTTGGCCTGGCACTACAGTTACTTCTGTCACTATTAATGGAACAACATACGGCTATGCTGCCGTTCCTTCTGGAGCAACTCAAGTAATCTTTAATGCTTGGGGTGGCGATAGTAATCAAAATAAGACCGGTGATTTAACAATTCCAACTGATGGAAAATTGCTATTTACAGTCAATTCATACAATCCAAGTTCCGTACAAACTGGTTCGTGGTCCAATTTAGATGTTATACATCCAACTTCATCTTTATTAACTCCATCAGCATCTACCGCTAGAGTCTTTATTAATAACGATTCTGCTCATCAAGACTGGAAATCAGCTAAATTAGGCATTAGAGCTTGGGGTGGAAGTTGTTCTATTTTGAACAATAGACCAGTTACTGCAAACGTTTATGGTGTTTCATGGTTTGATGGTAATTATGGTAATGTTTGGTATGGTTATGCTGATATTCCTATTGATTGTACTTCTTTTCAAGTTGTTAGATTATCTGCTGATACTCAAAGTGCTGCAGTTTGGTCATATTCTAGTGATGTCAGCAAGTCGAATACAGCGTTCTCTTGTATTTATTATTTAGTAGGTGGATCTACTGACAATATGACTTTATATGCCGGTGGTGCAAAAGATGATCATGCTGGAAGTACATTATTAGCAAAAGTTATTGAATCTTATGATACTTGTTCATCAAGTAACTGTAATGGTTATGGAGATGCTATTGAATTAAATACAAATTTCTATAGCCACGCTGATGACTGGGCAAAAAGTCAAACCGGAACATCTAGAGGTGGAACTAGTGCTACATTTAGTTCTCACTTCGAAGGAATGCTTTATCGTAAAAGCGGTGGTGCTTTTTCTAGCAACACTTTCCTTCTTCAATCAATCACAGGCGGACCAGCTAGTTCATTAATAATTGTTGTTTCAGCTACTGTAGTTTCTATCGCAGCTATAGGTGGATACTTCTTATTTAAAAAGAAGAAAAATGATTAAGGTAACAATTTCTATCGACTCCCGAAAGTTATAATGTTAGATAGAATTGATACAGAAGGCGACTTTGTCGCCTTTTTTAATTTGGTGATTCTAATTCTATTTTTATTTTATAAAAAGTG
>Ga0310695_10000973_pt1 | contig 70058 bp, 58 predicted proteins | sample RumenRJG_04DNA_FD_203882 | JGI IMG/M metagenome (GOLD analysis project Ga0310695, IMG submission 203882) | Bovine rumen microbial communities from Lethbridge, Alberta, Canada - RJG_04 (v2) (version 2) | ecosystem: Host-associated > Mammals > Digestive system > Stomach > Rumen | place: Canada... | reverse complement strand
CGGCAGACTTGCTCGGTACGACGATTTATAACGCCCGCGAGGCAAAGTTTGAAACGCGCAAGGGTCCGCTCTTTACGAACCTTGTGCTTGCTGATGAAATTAACCGTGCTCCGTCGAAGGTGCAGAGCGCTTTGCTCGAAGCCATGCAGGAACGCCACATCACGATTGGTGACGAAACGTTTAAGCTTGACGAACCGTTCTTGGTGCTTGCCACGCAGAACCCGATTGAACAGGAAGGAACGTACCCGCTGCCGGAAGCTCAGGTGGACCGTTTCCTCTTGAAGGTGAAGGTGAGCTACCCGAACAAGGCCGACGAAATGAAAATTCTCGATGCTGTTTCGGGTGCGGGGCTCCGCCAGCCGAATGCTGTTGCGACGAAGGAAGATATCTTGAAGGCTCGCGAGCTCGTGAAGCAGGTCTATGTGGACGAACGCGTGCGCGAATACATCGTGAACTTGGTCTTGGCAACGCGTGATCCGGGTAGCATCAAGCGTAGTGACTTGGTGGGCTTTGTGGAAGTGGGCGCTTCTCCGCGTGCTTCTATTGGCTTGGCTCAAGCTTCGAAGGCTCATGCGTTTATCCAGGGCCGCGCTTACGTGACGCCGGAAGATGTGAAGGCTGTTGCAATGGAAGTGCTTCGCCACCGTGTGATTCTGAGTTACGAAGCCGAAGCAGAAGAAGTCACTGCCGAAACCGTCGTGCAGAAGATTTTGGATTCTGTTGAGGTGCCGTAAAAATGAAGAGCATGTGCCCTCTTCTTGTTTTGGCGCTTTTCTTGACGTCTTGCGCAATGATCATTCCGGTGACTAAGCCTGATGTATCGAAGGCTGAGTACAATAAGATGCTGGAATCAAATGATCCCAAAGCAAGCTGTTATAGAAGAGGCGTTAGAGGGTGGGCTATTGCAGGCGATGCGATGTTCTTTTTCCCATTGTTTGTGGATGGTTTGCTAGGTAATTTTACCTACTACTATTATGATCATCAGTATTGCGATGTTAAGCAAACTAACAAGACGATGTTATATGTAGAATAAAAAACAATGCGGTATTGAATTCGTTATTAAAGCCGGGCTTAAGCTCGGCTTTAATTGTGTTTTGGAATTTTGACATTAACAAAAAACAACGCCTTGCGGGGCGTTGTTTTGCTATTAAGAACTATAGCACATTTCCTAAAATTGTTGCAGTGAGTATTGTTAGAACTATACTTCCGATGATAATCCAAGTTTTGTTTTTGTTTTGAATTTCATACGATCCATTTTCTTGCCAAACTGCCGTGTGAGTGTCGTCTCCTTTGCTTCCGAAGTCTACTTTTGTAATAGGTTCGAATTTTTGATTGCTACTGGATCCAAACTGTCCGAAATCCACTTTGGAAAGAGGAGCGCTGGTTGTTGCTGATGCTTCGCTTGAAGAGGTACATTCACAACTTTGCTTTATCTCAAGGCATACTTCTGAAGAATCTTCTTGACATTTTAAACAGAGTTTTTGGCAGGTGTCGTCTTGAGCAAATAAAGCGATTGCGCAAAATAAGATGATGAAAAAAAATTTCATAGAATTTAGTTGTTCTCCACTATTGTAATAACGAGCGCCGCAGTTCCGATAATTCCGCCGATGAGTCCAATAATCCAAGAAGATGATTCGGTGGCTTCTATTTTTTCTTTTGTTGCTGCATAGTCAGGGCGAGGGTGAACTTGAATAATCTTATCTTGATAAACAACAATGCCAACATATTCTGTGCGGTCGTTCCACAAGTCTACACGGTCTTTGTTGTTTGGCTTGAACATTCTGTTGTCTTCGACGCTTTTGTATAGGTGTGGCTTGTAGTTGTAGATGAATTCTGCTGTATCTTGTCTAATTTCTGTGAATACGGGGGTGCCGAACTGCTTTGACCACTTGTTGATATCGGGGGCGCTAACGATGGATATTAAGTCGTCATCATCTACCCAGTTTTCTTTTAATGCGTATTGATGAGTGCATCCTGAAAAGAGGAACGTGGTGACAAAGATTAATGTTGCCAAAAAGGCTTGCTTCATTTTTTTCTCCATTGATTGAAAAATATTTTTACAAATATAAAAAAGGACTTGCTATTCTTCAATCTCTTTCTGGGGAATGCTTTGATGCTGAATATATGAAAAAAGCCCCCGGGAGGGGCTTTGAAGCTTTTGCTGTTTGAATAGATTAGTAGGTGCGCAGGAATCCGTCGTCTAATGCCATGACTGGGATGACTGTGGTTTCTTCATCAGGACCAGTGATGATGGCGATGCCCGTTAGGTAGTTAATCCAATAGTTGAAGTCGTTTTCGTGCTTGTGGAATTGTAGCGTGTAGTTGTTTTCGTCGTGAATTTGTTTATTGCTGATGGCGATGACGAAAGGCACGAGGAATTGGTCGTGCGAGATGGCAATGGTCATTTTGTGCATTTTATCGTATGTGAAGTATGTGTTGATGAATTCCTGAGTTCTGTTTTTGATGTTGTATAAGGCGGCTTCGCATGCGTCTTTGTTTTTGCTGTCGTCGTTATTTTCTTTGTCGTATTCTTCATAGGCTGCTTTTGAATAGATACTCCATCCCCAGCTATTTTTGCCTTGGCAAGCGTTTTTTTTGCTTTCGTCTTTTATGTACCAAGATTCAAGAAGGTCCATGTTCTCTATGTGGTAGTCATCGGCTATGTTGTCTTTCCATTCGTTTTCGCTGCCGGTTGTTTGACCTTTGTTGTTAGAAATGATCATTGCTGTTTCTACGGTGCGAACTACGTTTGTGTGCATGTAGAAGAAATCGCCGATGTTGAGTTCTTTGAGCTTTTTGCCGACTTGTGCAGATTGTTCTTTGCCGATGTCATTGAGGCTGCCGCTTGTACCATAGTTATTTCTATCGCGGGCGGCGTGGCGGAGAATGAATGCAACTTTTTCGTTGGAGCGGAGGCAATAGAAAACGTCGTACATTGAAGAGAACTTGTCTGTTGTGGAGCGCAGAGTATTGCAAGCGTTGCTCAAAGTTTCGATAGGTTTTGCGTCTTCGCCGTCCTTGCCGTTGCGGAGTTCACCGACCTTTTCGTTGCCGCAGATGACATCGTAACCGTTGATGCCGTCATTTACTACGACCGTGCAAGAAGAACCGTCGTTACCATCCTTTCCGTTTTCACCGTTCTTACCGTCAGCGCCCTTGGCGCCGTTGCGGAGTTCACCGACCTTTTCGTTGCCGCAGATGACTTCGTAACCATTGATATCGTCATTTACTACGACTGTGCAGGATGAACCTTCGTTACCGTCTTTACCATTTTCACCGTTCTTGCCATCAGCACCTTTGGCGCCGTTGCGGAGTTCACCGACCTTTTCGTTGCCGCAGATGACATCGTAACCGTTGATGTCGTCATTTACTACGACTGTGCAGGATGAACCGTCATTGCCGTCCTTGCCATTTTCACCGTTCTTGCCATCAGCACCTTTGGCGCCATTGCGAAGTTCGCCGACCTTTTCATCTCCGCAGATGACATCGTAGCCGTTGATGTCGTCATTTACTACGACCGTGCAGGAGGAACCGTCGTTGCCATCCTTGCCATTTTCACCGTTCTTGCCATCAGCACCTTTGGCGCCATTGCGGAGTTCACCGACCTTTTCGTTGCCGCAGATGACATCGTAGCCATCGATGTCTTCGTTCACGACGACGGTGCAAGAACCTACAGCCGCGCCGTCTTTACCGTCCTTACCATCCTTGCCGTCTTTGCCGTTGCGCAATTCGCCGATTTTCTCGCCAGCACAAATAACGTCGTAGCCGTTTATTTCTGTGTTTTCTTTAACAATGCAGGACGTTCCATCCTTACCATCTTTGCCGTCATCACCGTTGTCGCCTTTATCGCCATCCTTACCGTTTTTACCGTCTTTTCCATCGGCGCCGTCCTTGCCGTTTACGATGGAGCCGATCTTTTCGTCACCACAGAACACATCGTAGCCATTTATTTCTTCGTTTTCAGTGACGTAGCAGGAAGTTCCATCTTTTCCGTTTGTTCCATCCTTGCCATTTTTACCATCGGCACCAGATTTGCCATCCTTACCTTTTTCGCCGTCTTTACCATCGGTGCCATCTTTACCGTCTTTGCCGTTCAAAACGACACCCACGGAATCGCCTCCGCAAATAATCTTGAGTCCGCTGTCATCGTCTAGGGGTTCCGTTTTGCAGGCGAGTTCGGACAAGTCCGGAGCGCTCGTTTCAGTCACTTCGTCGAGACAGCCGTTGAGTGTGAAAAGTGTGAAGAGTGATGTTGCGAAGAGTAATTTGGATTTCATATATTGCTCCCAAATAAATTTTTTCGCGCCAAATTTAAAAATTTTGACATTGCTGCCGGGCGCATTGGGGGCGTTTTTCGGTGACTAATTGTCCATTTATGACTTCTTTTGTATATTAAAATCATGAAATTTGTTTTAATTGCCTTTTCTTTGTTTGTTTTAGGTTGTGCGTGCGATAATCCGAGGGGTTGCCCTGCTGTAATCGGTGTTGGAAATAACCCGGATGAAATGCAGTTGAAAAAGGATGGTCGCGATGATCAGACTGTCCAAATGACGAAAATGCCTGCGCCGCCGTCGAATTCTGGAACGCCCGAACCGGTAGATGTCAATGTCCAGAATTTGGATGAGCCGATTCCGGTTGATGACAGGCTTGATTTTAGTAAAGTGAAGTAAATCCTAGCATCTATATTCCAATGTATAGCGCCTAAAATGTGCGTTTTTTCACCACTCGCGTGCACGAGATGGGGTTATACATTATATTTATGATATTAGGGTATTAGCAATGATAAATTTTCTGGATTACGCAAATCATGTCTTCTTTTTTCCGTCGCTGTTGGCGAGCGGTTTTTTGCTTTTTACGTTGGTGGCGCTTGGTGAAAAACAGAACCTGAAGAAATTGCTTTTTTGGGGTGCTGTTTTTTCGTTGACCCCTTACATGATCTATTCGGACTTGATTTATCATGGGGTAATGCGTTTATTTACGTGCATGATGGGCGAGGTTCCGTTATTGCTCGACGTGATAGTGGACTACATGAGTCGCGTCATTCTGATTCCTGTGGCGATTTTTGTTTTTGGGAAGGTTCTTTCGATTCACTGGTCGCCATCGCTGTTCATGCTTTCTGCGTCTGTCGGTGTGGGTTACCTCGGCATGGTGGTGGGCAAGACGCAGGTTGGCGCAGCCCTGGTAAACTTGGTTGCAATTTTCATTTGGTGGAAACTCCTTTGGAACGAACTTTTATTTGTCCGTAACACGCAAATCTTTGCGCGCTTTGGGTTCTTGGGTTTTGTCACGTTATTTAGTATGCTAGTGAACCTCGCCATGTATGTGTGCGTGCGCATGATCGAGGTGACTCCTGAATTTTTGAATTACCTTGTCTTTGTATCGTGGTTCTTCTGGCTTACGCTTACGATTGCGGTGAAGCTTATTTTCAGGACGGTGCGCTTGACGCAGCAGGCGGAGATTGCGCGTAACCATGACAAGTTGACGGGGCTCCCGAATGAACTTTTGTTTTCGAACTACGTGCAGGATTTGCTCTTTAGAAATCGCAAGAAACGTTATGCATTTGTCGTTTTTGATTTGGACAACTTCAAGGCGTTTAACGAAAGGCTTGGTTTTGAAGAGGGCGATAATGCGTTGAAGTTCATGGCGGATACGTTTAGGTCGCTGTTCGGGGAGCGCTATGTGACGCATGTGTCGTGCGATACGTTCCGCGTGATATGTGATGCTGCCGAGGTGGAATCCAAGATTAAGGAAGCTCATGATAAAATTCGTAGCTCCTCGACTCAGGGCGTGCTCGAAATCAAGGCGGGTGTGTATGTGCAACGCGTTGAAAATGAAAATGTTGAACGTTGCTTTATGCGTGCGCGCCTTGCAGAGGCGACAACCAAGGGCGTTTACGATGAATATTTCGCAGTTTATGCCGATGAGATGGGCGCTCGCGAACGCCTGAAAATGTACCTGATTGCGCACATTGACGAGGCTGTGAAAAACGAATACATCAAGGTGTATTATCAGCCTGTCGTGGATATCAATACGAATAAGCTTTGTGGCTTTGAGGCGCTAGCCCGTTGGGATGACCCGGAACACGGATTTTTGCCACCGCTTGATTTTGTCGGCATTCTCGAAGATGCGCATTTGATCCAGAAACTGGATTTGTTCGTGCTCAAGAAAATTTGCGAAAAGTATCGTGAGGAAACGAATCTTGGACACAAGTGCGTCCCGATTTCGTTTAACCTCTCGCGCTTGGACTTTAAGCTGAGTGATATTTATAAGGAACTCACGCGGTTGACCAAGGAATATAATGTGCCGCATGAGATGATTCATATCGAGATTACGGAATCGGTGCTGGATGGTGATGAGGACGGCTATATCCACGAACAGGTAGCGCGTTTCCAGAAGGATGGTTATGAGGTCTGGATGGATGACTTTGGCTCGGGCTTCTCGTCGTTGAACGTGCTGAAAGACTATGACTTTGACTTTTTGAAAATCGACATGATGTTCTTGCGAAACTTCACGGAAAAGTCCAAGGTGATTATCCGCGCCATTGTGGAAATGGCCAAGCTATTGCATATTGGAACGCTTTCGGAAGGCGTGGAAACAAAGGAGCATCTGGATTTCTTGAAGGAAATTGGATGCGACCGCATGCAGGGTTATTATTTCTCGAAGCCGCTCCCGTATGATGAGGTGATGGCGGTCCTCGAAGAAAAGGGGATAAGCGCTTAAAGCGTTTGTGTAATATTGTGTATAGCATAACAAAAAGCCACAGCCTTTGAGGACTGTGGCTTTTTTGTAAGGTGCGGGGGATTACCCCGCCACTTTCGTCAGAGGTATTGCTGTTTCACCTGCATTGCTCACACCTCAAAGCGAATGCCGTGAGGGAGATTCTTTGGGTTAACTCCATAACCAATGAAGAATATCTCCAGGAAGATCACATATAAATTTAAGAGCACTAGCGATATAATAGAGAATAGTGTCTAAAACGGATAAGAATCCATTCCATATCATGACGAAAAAGTCTAGAATGCTATTGATAATAGAGAGTGTTTTGTCTAAAACAGTAATAAAAAAAGACCATATTCTATCACATATTTCGGAAAAGAAATTTACGAGATTTCTAAACCATTCCCATTCCATTGCAGTGACAAATAGTTTACGAAAAATCCCTAAGAAGAAAAGAAGCAAATAAAGGATAATTATAGCACCGATTGCTATGCAAAAGACGACCCATCCTCCAATAGCGAATAGAATTGAAGCTATGATAAATCCGATGAGGATCGCTATGATTGTAAGACAGCCCATTTTTTTTTCCCTTTTTCTTAAAAAATAAAAAATAGCCTTTATTCTTTAGTTCTTTTATGTCAAGAACGTTAAGAATTTGGTTTTAAAAAAAAGACCGTGACCTTTAAAGTCGCGGCCTTTGAATTTTTTTTTATGCGGGGCTATTTACCCCATTGCTACGGTGCTTATTTCTGGTGGGCCTTATACCACTTGATCAGTCCGTTGGTGGAACTGTCGTGGTGGAGTTCGGCGTCGGCCTTTGCAAGTTCCGGAAGGATCTTCTTGGCGAGCTGCTTACCAAGTTCAACACCCCACTGGTCGTAGCTGTTGATGTTCCAGATAACGCCCTGTGTGAAGATCTTGTGTTCGTACATGGCGATGAGAGCGCCAAGGCGTTCCGGGCTCACGTAGTCCATCATGATGGAGTTCGTCGGCTTGTTGCCTTCGAATACCTTGTGCGGAGCGAGGAATGCGATTTCTTCTTCGGACTTGCCGGCGGTGCGGAGTTCTTCCTGAGCTTGGGCGAGAGTCTTGCCGTTCATCAAAGCTTCCGGCTGAGCGAAGAAGTTGGAGAGCAACTTCTGGTGGTGATCGCCAATCTTGTTGTGGCTGTTTGCCGGGGCGATGAAGTCGCACGGAATCATCTTGGTGCCCTGGTGGATGAGCTGGTAGAAGGCGTGCTGGCCGTTCGTACCCGGTTCGCCCCAAAGGATCGGACCCGTCTGGTAGTTCACGCGCTTGGAATCGCGATCAACAGTCTTACCGTTGGATTCCATGTCTGCCTGCTGGAAGTAGGCAGCGAGGCGGTGGAGGTACTGGTCGTACGGGAGCATGGCGTAGCTGGATGCGCCGAAGAAGTTGTTGTACCAAACGCCGATGAGGGCGAGGATGACCGGGAGGTTCTTGTCGGCCGGAGCGGTCTTGAAATGCTGATCCATTTCGTAAGCGCCCTGGTGGAGCTTCATGTAGTTTTCGAAGCCGATGCGGAGGCTGATGGAAAGACCGATTGCAGACCACAGAGAATAGCGGCCGCCAACCCAGTTCCAGAATTCGAACATGTTTGCCGGGTCGATACCGAATTCAGTAACGGCTTCGGTGTTGGTGGAGAGTGCGACGAAGTGCTTTGCGATAGCGGACTTGTCGCCGTTGAATGCCTTGAGGACGGCTGCCTTTGCGGTTTCGGCGTTCGTCATGGTTTCAAGAGTCGTGAACGTCTTGGAAGCAACGATGAAGAGCGTTTCTTCGATGTTCACCTTCTTGAGGGTTTCGGCCATGTGGGTGCCGTCGATGTTAGAAACAAAGTAAACTTCCGGAGAAGTTTCGCCTGCGATCGGCTTTTCTGCATACGGCTTGAGGGCTTCGGTGACCATCACCGGACCGAGGTCGGAACCGCCGATACCGATGTTGACAACGTACTTGATGGACTTGCCGCTCTGGCCTTTCCACTTGCCGCTACGGACGAGGTGGGTGAAGTCTTCCATGTGCTTGAGCACGGCGCGAACTTCAGGCATGACATCCTTGCCATCGACGCAAATCGGATCGTTGCCCTTGTAGCGGAGTGCGGTGTGGAGCACGGCGCGCTTTTCGGTGGTGTTAATCTTTTCGCCAGCAAAGTACTTGGCGCGCATGTCTTCGAAGTTGGCGGACTTCAGGAGGTCCTGGAGCTTGGCCATGGTTTCGTCGGTGATGATGTTCTTGGAGTAGTCGAGGAAGAGTCCGCAGGCTTCAGCGCTGAACTTGTCGGCGCGAGTCGGGTCCTTCGCGAAGAGTTCCTTCATCTGCCAAGTCTTGGCGACTTCGGCATGGGCCTCGAGGGCCTTCCATTCCTTAGAATCAGTCAGTTTAGACATAGATTATCCTTTCCGCACACGCGGGTTTTTGTTACGGGGGAAAATATAGAAATTAGAATGTGGTCTTTAGTCATTAGTTCTTGGTCATTAGATGTATAATCATGTTGTTGTCTTGGGTAAAAACCAACGACTAATGACCATTGACCAATAACTAGTAACTACTCAAGATTGTATATTAAACTTGTAGCCGTGGGTATTTTACGGCAAAGGAGAAAAATATGTCTAGAGTAAAAGAAGCTTTGTTGTTGGCGGTTGCCATTCTCGGCCTTGGTGCGTTTCTCTATTGTGCCATGATTCATACAAAGGATAGGGACCGCGTGGTATCGGTCCGTGGGCTCTCGGAGCGCGAGGTCAAGGCCGATTTTGTGATTTGGCCTATTGTGTACAAAGAAGTCGGAAATGACCTTTCGTTGATTCATGATGCTGTGCAGACGAAGAATGCGACGCTTGCGAAGTTCTTGCGCGAAAACGGTGTGGATGCGGCTGAAATCAGCTGGTCTGCTCCAGAAATTGAAGATGCCCAAGGCGAACGCTATGGCGATAACCGCCGCCCGTTCCGCTACATTGCAACCGTGGTAACGACCGTTGCCTCAAAGAACGTGGACCGCGTCCGTGAAATCATGGGCAAGCAAGGCGACCTTTTAAAACAAGGTATTGCTTTTGCTGGTGATGATTACCGCTACCGCAAAATTTACAGCTTCAATGGCTTGAACGAAATCAAGCCCACGATGATTGACGAAGCGAACAAGAATGCCCGTGCCGCTGCTGAAAAGTTTGCAACGGATTCCGAAAGCAAACTCGGTAAAATCAAGACGGCTACGCAGGGCCAGTTCTCCATTAGCGACCGCGATGAAAATACGCCGTTTATCAAGAACGTGCGCGTAGTGACCAATGTCCAGTATTTCTTGGAGGACTAAAAATGGATACTTCTGTTCTCGACAAGGCGATTGTTTTTGCGGTCAAGGCGCATGCTGGTACGGGGCGCCGCGGGAAAGGTTTCCCGTACATTGTCCACCCGATGGAGGCTGTGGAAATTGTAGCGACCATGACTGATGACCAGGATTTGATGGCGGCTGCCGCATTGCACGATACCGTTGAAGATACGTCTGTTACGTTGGATGATATCAGTCGCGAGTTTGGGTCGCGCGTGGCGAAACTTGTGGAAGAAGAATCGGATGTGTTCATGGAAGGCGTGAGTGAATCGGATTCTTGGCATTCTCGTAAGCAGGCGGCGATTGATCGCTTGGCTGGGGCTAGTCGCGATGCAAAGATTGTGGCGATGGGCGATAAGCTAAGCAATGCACGAATCATTTATCGTGATTTTGTCCAAAAAGGCGATGAACTTTGGAACATTTTCCACGTGACCGATATAAAGGAACACGAATGGCATTATCGCGGTTTGGCTGCATCGTTGAAAGAACTTGAAGGAACTTTTGCGTATGCGGAATTTACGGACTTGATTGAAAAGATATTTGGCGGTAGAAAATAATGAGCGAAGACTCTGTTGAAAAATATGGGTTGAATCCTGCTGAAACGATGATCCTTGAGGATTATCGCGAAAAGATGCCGATTTATGAACGGTTGAGAGATTTTGTTTGCGATTTGCTCAAGAAAAAAGTGGCAGAGAATAACATCTATGTGACTGCTGTTGAAGCGCGAATCAAGGCCGAAGCAAGCCTTGCCGAAAAACTTGAACGTAAAAATGGCAAGTACAAATCTCTGACTGATTTGACGGACATTTTGGGTGCCCGCGTGATTGCGTTCTATAACGACGATGTGGATAAAATCGCAGCGCTTGTCGAGAGCTTGTTTGAAATTGACTGGAAAAATAGCGTTGACAAACGCAAAATGCACGAGCTCGACAGTTTTGGCTATAACTCGTTGCATTTTATATGTACCATTCCGAAAGCTTTGTTCGAAGATCCGGAATGCCCTGAACTTAATGAAATTCGATTTGAAATCCAGATGCGTACGGCTTTGCAACATGTGTGGGCGACGCTGGACCACGATACGGGTTACAAGTCGGGCTTTGAAATTCCGCATGAATACTTGCGCAATTTGAACCGCTTGGCGGGCATGTTGGAACTTGTCGATGAACAGTTCTGCAAAATTCGAACAGAAATTAACAATTACAGATATCATGTGCAGTCGCTTGTGCATTCGGGACGCTTTGATGAAGTGGCGTTGAATGGCGACTCGTTTACGAATTATCTGAAATTGCGACCGTTTGATAAGTTGAACCAGCGTATTGCGGCAATCAACCAGGCAGAAATTCACGAGTCGTCGATGATGCCTTTTTTGAAGGCGCTGAAGTTCTTACGCTTTGAAACGCTTGCAGATGTGGATAAACTCATCAAGGAGGATTCCGATGATGCGTACCACTTGGCGGCGTTTCAGCTTGCAAATACGGACTTGGACATTATCAATTCGTCGCTGGGTGTGATTAGCCTGCTTGTGGTGTACATCTTGAAAAAAGGTGGCGGTGTGGCGGGAATCCGGACGATTCTGGATGACCTTTATGGCGAATCTGCAAGCCACGAAGCTTGGGCAAATCGACTCTACAAGAATGCGCTGAAACTCTCGTTCATGAACCGGTAAAAATGTATCTTTGGGCTTATGAAACAGCCGATTCGAAATATTGCCATTCTCGCCCACGTTGATGCGGGCAAGACGACACTTTCTGAGAGAATCCTTTTTGCGGCGGGCGAGATTCACCGCCCGGGGCGCGTGGAAGATGGCTTAGCCACGATGGACTACATGCCCGAAGAAAAGGAACGTGGCATCACGATTGAAAGTGGCGTGGCGCATTTCGAATGGAAAAATACATGGTTCAATTTTATCGATACGCCGGGGCATGTCGACTTTGGTGCCGAAGTCGATATGGCGCTTACGGCTGTGGAAGGCGCTGTGCTTGTGGTGAGTGCTGCAAGTGGCGTTGAAACGCAGACGCTTGCATCGTTTCGCAAATTGCGCGAATCCCGCGTGCGTACGATTTTATTTGTAAATAAGCTCGATAATCCCGATTACTCGCTGGATGAAACGCTCATCAACATTGAAGAAACGCTTGGCGTGCGCCCGGTGCTCATGTCTGTGCCGCAATTTAAAAATGGCAAGATGTGCGCGATGCTCGATGTGCTGAGCCAGAGCTGCTTGGTGCATTCGGAATCGGGCGCGGAAGTTCTTGATGACGGTTGGGAATCGGATGCGGGTGCGGCGGAAGAACGTGTGCTTTTGAAAAAGTATTACGATGAGGCGGTGGAATTTGCAAGCAATTTTGACGATGAAATTTTGTCACTTGCGCTTGAAAATAAACCGGTGCCGCCGAAGATGCTTTTGCGCGGGCTCAAATCGCTTGCTGCAAGTGATGAATATGTGATTTGTTATGCGGGTTCTGCGCTGGAAGGCTTTGGCATTCGCAGTCTTGTGACGGCGCTTTCGTTCTTTTTGCCGGAAGTCCCGACGTTTGGTGTAAATGAGCTTGGGCAAGTTGTGCGCCTGAGGCATTTCCGTGGTGTTGGCGAGATTTCGCTGTTCCGCAGTCACGTGGATTTGTTGCGCCGTGATTGGCCGGCAGGTTTTGAATTTTCAAGGCTCAAGGCGAATATGCTTTTGCCTGTGGATGAAATCCGTTCGGGCGATATTTATGCGATGGTCTCGCCGTTTGAAACGGAACTCGGGCAGGTGATTTATTTAGACGAGAGAGGCGAGAGCGCGGAGCGAGATGCGGCGGGGAATGTTGTTGAAAATGCCGCGCTGAATGGGAATATCGCCGGAACTGCTACTGGAAATGCCGCGCCGTCGATCAGCGAAAATTATTTGCCATTGTTGCAAACACGTGTGGAATGTGTGCGCACGGAAGATTATGCCCACGTGGAACGCAGCCTCTCAGTGCTTGCGCGTATGGATCCGAGTTTCCGCGTGCAAAAGGACGATGGCGGATTTTGGTATTTGCATACCGTGGGTGAGGTGCAGCTCGATGTTTTGCTTGCTCGTCTTAAGCGTGAATTTGGCTGCGAAGTGCGCGCGGGTAGCCCCGAGGTGCGCTGGCAAGAACGCTTGTGCCGCGAAGTGGGACCTGCTGAAAATACGTTCCAGATTGGTCCTCACAAAATGTCCATCAGCATTTCGGCTTCTCCGTTAGAAGGCGATGCGCATGACATTCGCCTGTCTGCGGAATTTATGGAAAAGGCTCCGCTTGAAATTTTGGCAGGCGTGCGCTCGGCGCTTTTGGAATCGACTGAAGTTGGTGTGCTCGGCAAGGGCCCGCTTGTGGGTGTGCGTTTTGAAGTCCATCGCTTTGAATGGACGGAGGGGGCGCTCCCGCCGATGATCAAGAAGTGCTGTGCCGATGCGGTGGCAAAACTCGTGAAGCCTGTAGATGTGCAGTTGTACGAACCTGTGATGGAACTTTCGCTCGAATGCCCGGTGAATTTTGCTGGGCTTGTGACGGGCGATATTCAGGCGCGTGACGGCAAAGTGAAAGAAATCGAAGGCGATGGCAAAACGCACTTTTTGAAAGCCGATGTGCCACTGCGAAAGATTTTCGGATACGCTACGGGCGTTCGCAGCATCAGTAAGGGCACTGCGCTTTACAGCATGAAATTGCTCGGGTATAGGCCGGCAACGATTTAAAGTCGCATTGCTTTTGCTTTACATTCTTGCGGCTTTCGCGTTATCGGCTAGCAGCGCGGGCGCGGCGGCGGAAGTGCTCGATGAGCGGGGCGACTGTTTCCTTGAAGTCGTCGTGCGTCTCGATGCGGACAAAGTCAATCGACATGCGCTGGAAGAGTTCCTTGGTTGCCTTGCCTTGACGTTTGGCTTCACGGGCGAATGCTTCGCGGAAGGCGGCATCGCCGGTGTCGATCAAAAGCGTTTCTCCGGTTTCGGGGTCTTCGAGTTCTACGAGGCCTGCGGGCGGAAGTTCCATTTCGCGCGGGTCCACGACGGACACGGCGAGAACGTCATGGCGCTTGCGCAAAATCTTGAACGCGTTTTCGAAACCTTCATCCAAAAAGTCGCTCATCACAACGACGACTGCCTTGCGGTTCAAAATCTTTCCGGCATATTCCAACGCAACCTGTGTGTTGGTGCCGTGGTGCTGCGGCTTGAAGTAAAGAATTTCGCGGATGAGGCGAAGCACGTGCTTGCGGCCTTTTTCGGGCGGGATGAAAAGTTCGACCTGATCGGTATAAATGAGGAGGCCGACCTTGTCGTTATTCTTGATGGCCGCAAAGGCGAGGAGAGCCGTGAGCGTTGCCATGACTTCACCTTTCATTTGCTTGCCAGAACCAAATTCGGAGCTGCTTGAAGCATCGACCATGAGGAGCATGGTCATTTCGCGTTCTTCGATGAACTTTTTGACGTAAGGCGTGCCGGTTCGGGCGGTCACGTTCCAGTCAATCGTGCGCACATCATCGCCGGGCATGTATTCGCGAACTTCGCTGAATTCCATACCGTTGCCTTTGAAGGAACTGTGGTAAGCTCCGGTCATCACGGTGTCGAGCGTGCCGCGCACGGAAAGTTCAATGCGGCTAACGGTCTTTAAAACTTCTTTATCAAGCAATTCTTTATCGGCCATCGTAATTCTTCTTTTTTACGCTAAAGAATATACAAATATCGCGCGAGAAAGACCATATGGTGGCACTTTATGTAATAGGGAATGGCGACCCCGTCCCGGAACGGTGTCCGGGATGACATCGTGACCGGAGGGACAATGCGAATAATCGTTTTTAGAACTCGACCTTGGCGAGGATGCTTATATTGCGTCCTTTCTCGGGCATGACGGATTTGAGGCGCGAAAGATGGTTGCGAACATCGGCATTGAACAAGTTATCGCCACGGAGGACAATGCTGTAATTGGTGTGCGAGAGCGCCCAGTGGAATTCTAGGAGTGCACCAAACGTGATATAGCCGGGGGTGCGTTGTTCGTAGCGGTCTAGGCGGTTTTGCGCAAGTGCAAATTCTGTGTTGATGCCAGCGCGGACGTGCTGCCAGATGTAAGCCATTTCGGCGTGAAAATGGAACGGCGGGATTTGAGGCATGTCACTCCAGTTTTCGTTCTGATAAAAACCACAAACGTAGCTTGCGCCTGCTTGGGCGTAGAATCCCTGCTCTGCAGAAGTCTCGATGGATGCGTTTGCGCCCATGAGGAGGGCGTCGTCACCGCTGACTTGGTAAATTGGCAAAAGCTGGGACCAGTTGGTGTCACCGGTGGCGCGTGGTGCCAAGTGATTTAGGAACCACGTGATGTGCGTTGAAGCTCGCCAGTTGAAGTGCTCGCCGTAATCTCGAAATTCGAGTTCTGCTCCGTAACCGCTTTCGGCTTCGAGCTTGTGATAGCCGCGTTCGTAGGTGTAGGCGGCGAGATGTGGACCTTGGTTGTAGAGTTCTTCGATGGTCGGGGCGCGCGTGGTGCGGAAAACATCAAGTGTCAGGAATTTCCCGGGGGCGACGATTTGTGAAAATTCGGCAGTGAATGCCCATAGTACAAAATTGCGGTCTTCGATGGCGTCTTTGTCTGCAACGACACTTTCGCGTGGCCTAAAAAATGCTCCGCCCAGTCGTGCGGACAAGGTAATTTCTAGGCCGTTCCATCCATTTAAACTTGCAATGGAAAATAGCGATGCAGCGTAAGAATTGGTGGGAGGCGTAAAGACGTAACCGCCCATTTCGACAGAGCGGCTATCGAGTTCGGTGCCGAGGCGAATGCCAAAAAATGGACCGCTATTGGCAATGAATTTTTCAATGCGCAAGTTTGCCTGATTCACGGCAAATTCTGCGCCGACGTATTTCTTTGTCTCAAATTCCTTGTGGTGGTATTGGTTGTAACGGAAGATAATGTTGAGTGTGTCGGGGCGGGCTGCGGGAATGTACAGTCCTTGCAAAGTAAAATCGCGTTTGGATAGTTCAATGTCTACGCCGTTGGGGTGACCACCGATGAATCCGCCGGGAATGCCGTAATCGGAATTGAAGGAACGGAATGAGGCTCCGAACTTGAATCGGTCGAGACTGTAAGCTGCGCCGATGGCAGTACTCCTGTTTTCGATATCCGTATTTTTGAGCGTGCCTTTGGATGTTTCCATGTCGCCCATGTTGCGGGCGGAAACTTCGCCTTTGAGCGAAACGCCGTGAACGCTTGCGTTTGCGCTGATGACGGTAGCGAATCCCGGTTGGCCTGTTTCGGCGTAGTTCGCGATGTGGCCGTGGAAAAGCGAATCATCGTAGGGAATGTCTTGATGATTGACTTGAATGACGCCGCCTGCGGTGGCGAAAGATTGTGCGAGAATTTGCGGTCCGCGCGTGATGCGCAATTTGTGTGCGGTCAGGACTTCGGATGCGACCGCGTGATCGGGCGAGGTGGCGCTCATGTCTCCGCAAAAGGAACCGTCTTCGGTAAGCGTGACGTGACTGCCTGAAAGCCCCTTGATGACGGGGCGTGCGGCGGCAGGGCCCATTGAACGGATGGCGATGTCGGGCTCGTTTTTTATAGTCTCTGCGATAGTTGTAGAAATTTTGCGATCGAGTTTTTCGTCTTTTAAAACTTCGTCTTCGCGGAGGCCGTTTAAAATAGTTTCGCTAGATTGTTCGGCGACAACTGTTGAATTGCCTAAATCTTGGATAAATTCTTGGGCAAAAGAAAAATGAAGGAAGCCTCCGCAAAGGAGGCTCCCCATGATAGCCCTAATAAGGGTGTTATTCATCATCGTCATCGTCCTGGAATGGGCAATCTTCTGCCTTCAAGGCTTTGTCAACAATGACTCGGATTTCCGGCGTGCGTGCGTCGGCATGATCGTGATGCTTGACTTTGATCGTCAACGTTGTTTCGCCTTCCTTGACGCCTTTCAAGTGGAAGCCCCAGCTGCCACATGCTTCGATGTCGAGGATGGATTCATCGCCAATGCTCCAGCCGAGTGTGTGCTCGTCGTCTTTGGGTGCGGAAACTTCTTTCTTTTCGTCATCGAGGAACTTGACCGTCAAATGTTCGCTAAGGCAGTTTGCATTGACGCGGAGCGTTTCGAGGCTCTTGTCTTCTTTGCCCTGGTAAACACTGTAGGCAAGTTTCCAGTCGGGCCAGTAGAGGTTCCAGCCTTCGGCTTCGAAGTGTTCGTGCTGATCGGTGGAGGTGGAATTGCTGTCGCTACATGCGGCAAAGAACGCGCAGAGCGCGGCAAGAGAGAGATGTTTGATTTTCATTTTTATCCTTTGTATGGGTGAAATCTTATCTGAACATTTTGGCATCTTTGATTATTGGGAAACCGATGCCGTCTTCTACTTTTTCAAATTCAAATGTGCCGATGATGGTGATGGATGTGCCTTCGGATGGGTATTCGCTTGGAAACTTGCGTGGCTTGGCTAGCTCAAATGCGAGACCTTGAGAACAACAGGCGAGGGCGTCCTTGATAACACAACCGAAAAAACGTTGGTTTGCTTCTTCATCGAAATAGCTCGAAAAGGCTCCTTTCATTTTGATGCGCTTGCCGACGTATTTTTGAGGGTCGGTGACCATTTGGTAAACCATCGAGTAGACCATGGTACTGCTCATTCGCGTGAGGTCGATGTCGACATTGCTGGAATTTTCCTTGGCGAATGTTGCTGTTGTGAAAAGGAGTAGAAGAAAAATTGTAAATAACTTATGCAAAATTTGATCTCCAAAAAATATGGATCCTTCGCGGAGTTTATCCCGGACTCCGTTCCGGGACTCAGGATGACGTTAAGCTCTCCTACAGCGGATGAAACTTGTTGTGTAACAGATGAGGAATGCGACAATGTCGGCGGCGACAATCGTTGAACCTACAGGAGTTCCAGCGAGGATGGCAATGATGATACCGGTGATGGAACAGACGACGGAAATTACGGCTGCGGCAACGGTCACTGTGAAAAAGCTTTTGAAAACTCGCATGGCTGAAAGTGCAGGGAATACGACGAGTGCCGAAACGAGTAACGCGCCAACGAGATTCATGGCAAGGACTATAATCGCTGCGATGATGATGGCGATGAGGAGGTTGAATGCGTTGACATTTACGCCTGTCGCACGTGCAAAATTTTCGTCAAACGTGATGGCAAAAATCTTGTGGTAAAAGAGGACGAATGTTACGAGGACGATTGCAGAAAGGATTACGCAAAGGTAAACGTCTGTCGGCTTGAGAGTAAGAATGGACATGGAGCCGAATAGTGTTGTGCAGACATCGCCCGCGACATTTGCCGATGACGAGAATATGTTCATCAGCAAATAGCCGATGGCAAGGGCCCCTGCCGAAACCATAGCGATGGCGGCATCGCCCTTGATTTGTATGCCCGAACGCGAGTCTCTGCTGCCACAAAGGAGTAAAATTGCAACGGCTATGGTCACGGGCAAAATGATGAGCATGTTGTTCGTGACTTTAAGAACTGCAGCAATCGCGAACGCTCCGAATGCGACGTGCGAAAGTCCATCGCCTATGTAGGAGTATCGCTTGAGAACGAGCGTGACGCCCAAAAGCGAGGAACATAGCGAGATGAGCGTTCCGACAATAATCGCGTAGCGTACAAAAGGGAAGTCTAGGTAGAAGAATAGTTTGTCAATCATGATTATTGCACTATTTCATTAAAATTCAAAACACGGGTGGCATTGTTGCGTGCGGCCTCAACGTCGTGCGTGACCATCACGATAGTCATGTTCTTATTTTCGTGAAGGTCCTTGATAATGTTGTACATATTTTGCGATGATTCGGGATCAAGTCCTGTGACGGGCTCGTCCAAAAGCAACAAGCGCTCGGCAGCGCACAATGCCCTCGCCAAAAGAACGCGCTGCTTTTGACCGCCAGAAAGTTCGCGGAAACTTTCTTTCCGCAGATTCTCTGTCCGCGTGAGTTCCAAGCACTCGTTTGCGCGTTTGCGGAGGGCTTTCCCATAAAATGGCAACAACAGGCTTTTCCCTTGAAATGCCGAAAGGACGATTTCTTCGACGGATGCCGGGAAATCTTTTTGCGCTATCGTGATTTGAGGTAAGTAGCCGATTTGGTTTCGCCTGAGATTGTCGCAAAGTTCGATCTTCCCGGATTTAGGGCGCAAAACTCCGGCGAGGCCGCGCAAAAACGTCGTCTTTCCGCAACCGTTTCTGCCTATGATGCAGAGGTATTCGCCGGAATGAATCCCGTAATCAAAACTGTGAAGAATGTCTTTGTTGTTGTATCCCAGTGTTAATTTGTTGCACTTGAGCAGAAACATATCAGTTCAAAGCCTTTTTCAAGTTTTCCAAGTTGGCTCTCATTAGCGATAAGTAATTGATGCCGTTGTTTATTTGCTCTTCTGTGATAGACTGCATTGAATTGATGGTGAGAATTTGTGCGTTCTGGGATTTTTTACTTGCGGCAAGTACTGCCTTTGCGATTTTGTCATTGCCGTTTTCGATAATGAAAATTGACGGGAGGGATTCGCTGTCCATTTTTCCTGCGAGGAATGCGATAGTTTCAAAGCTAGCCTCGCTTTCGGCGGAACAGCCAACAAACGCGGCATAATACTTAATGCCATAATCGTCCACCAGATAGCGAAAAGGAAATCGATCGCCGAAAAGAACTGTCTTGCGGGCGGCACTTTCTACTGCGGTGCGGTATTCTGCGTCGAGCGACTGGATTTGGGCAATGTAGGCTTCAGAGTTTTGCTTGTAGGCGGATGCGTGGGCTGCGTTGATTTTGGAAAGTTCTTTGGCAATTTTCTTCACGAGAATTTCGGCATTTTTCAGCGAGAGCCAGACATGTTCATCGTTCTCAACTTCTTCATCGTGATGGTGGTGCTCGTGAGCTTCGGCATGTTCGTCATGATGCTCGTGTTCTTCGTGCGCTTCGGCGTGCTCGTGGTCATGATGTTCATGCTTTTCTGCGTGATGTTCGTGTTCGTCTGCTTCATGGGCTTCTGCGTGTTCGTGATGGTGTTCTTCTTCAGCCTGCATGCCTTCGACGATTTCTTCTGCCTTTACACGGTCGCCAAGAGCTTCCATCAAATTGATTTCAACGCGGCCCTTTTTCGGGGATGCTGTGAGCGCGTCTTTGATCCATTCGTCAGATTCGCCACCGACGTATATCACCATATCGGCGCTAGCGATTTTTGCGACATCGTGGGCTGTGGGCTTGTAACTGTGCAAATCGATACCGTTCTTGATGAGCAACGTGAGATTGACGGAATCGGTGCGTGTTCCGAGGATTTCTTTTGTCCACGCGTATTCTGGATAAATGGTGGTGATGATGGAGAGCTCGTGTGATTCCTGCTTTTTGTTTTCGGAAACGCTGTTGCAGGCTACGAGAGAAAAGAGCGCTGCGACAAAAATGGCGCACGCCAAAGAACAAAATGAAAGCTTTTTCATTTTTTAACCTTTTATGAATGTTGAATAATTTTTTAGGGCAATAGAAAGAATATGCCTGATGTTATCCCAGACGAGTCCTGGGGCGTTCATGGCAAGATTCTATTGAAAAAGAATTTAGTTGTACTGCTGGAAAGTTAATTTAGCAGTAAAATCTTTTGTGAAACTAGCGTTGTTGGGCGCAGTACAAGGACTGCAAATTTCACTAACTTAAAAAGAAAACAGCGGCAAATGATTTCAATCGGTGCTTCAACGAGTTCAAAGCAGAATTCCGAAATCAAGTCCAGACAGTGATGGAGATGATGGCAGACGTGACAATGCTCGCCGTGGCAGTGATGTTCAACGTGACGCTCCGTGTAAAAGAGCGCCAATGCGACCATCAACCTGTCAAGTACGTGTAAATTCAATTTGAGAATCATTCGCAAATTCAAATATAGTACAAAAAAGAAATTTTGGCAATAAAAAATTCCCGACATCGCTGCCGGGAATTTTTTGTTCTAAGGAGGAGTTGTATGAAAAATTGCTTGGTTGATGTGCTTTTCAGCACGAGGCGCTAGCCCGATTGCCGTTAGGCAATGGCAATTTTGCGGGCTGCAGCCTGAGCTTTCTTGGTAAGGTCGAATTTCAGGATACCGTTTTCCAAGGAGACTTTAATGTTTTCGGTATCGATATCGTCGGCCAAGCGGAAGCTACGTTCGTAAGTGAACTTTTCGTCCTTGCGTGCGCGGGTAGCCTTGACCGTCAAGATATTCTTTTCGACCTGGATGTCCATGTCTTCTTTCTTGACGCCCGGAAGTTCGACTTCAAGAGCAAAGCCGCCTTCGGTTTCGTAGTAGTCGGCCTTTGGCGTGTAGGTGCATTCGCACTTTGCGTTTGCGGCGTTCAAGCTGTCAATGAAGTTCTGGATACCATAGAAAGCGTTCGGAAGAATCTGTGTGTTCATCATAATTTTAACCTCTTTTTGTTGCGGGCTCGGCGTTTACCGTTGGCCCTTTTGTTTTACACCCTACTTTAAGCTAAAGCCGTGCCAACTTTTTCTTTTTTGAAGATTATGCAGAAAAAAATTTTTGTGAGGTGATGGTAAATATTGCAAAAATGGCGAAATTTGATGAAAAAACGCGATTTTTGAGGGTGAAAGTGGCTGGGTATGTGCATAAATGTGTGTGGTAAAGGTTTAAAAATGCTTCTGGAAGGTCGCGGGCGAGGCGGATATTTCAGAAAGTAACGGTCGGTGTTTCGCTAGTGAAACAATCGGTGCGTCAAAATGAAATGGGAACTCTTTTGGCGAGATTTGTTATTTCTTCGCAATGGCTTTCTTGCGTTCCTGTTTCAATTTTTTGGCACTGATCTTGGGAGTGGGTAGGTTTTCTGGCATGGTTCCGCCAAGTTCAGCAATTGTCTGGCGAACTTTCTTGCCTACGGCAAAATGTGTCTCGTTCGCTAATTCTTTCCCCTTGATATTTTCACGACGGAGTTTGTCATCTGTTTGCGTAATGCGGAACAGGTTTGCTGCAAGCTCCGTAGCGCCCATGTGATCCAATATTTGTTCGCTTTTCTTGAGACCTTTGCGTTTGTGGATATCCTTCATTCCCAAACCGTTATAAAGCCCCTGATATCCACGATTCTGAAATACGGCGTAATCCACGGGCGTTTCGACTCCGGCAGCTTTTGCGGAGCTGGCAAGGAATTTATTGCGAATCGTTACTTCGTCACGGATGGCTAGGCGTTTTTCATCTTCCGAAAGTTGTGCGACTTCATCAGAAATTTCCTTTTGACGAGTTTTAACAGCGAAATATGTTTGTCCAAGAGCGATTACTTCTTTGCGAGGGTCCCCGTTCATTACAATCAGGTAGCAAGCGTAACGGGAAAGTTTGATATCGGTAATTTCACGCTGTGAACCAGAACCAAGAGTAACCATTTTGTTGACGCCAACAAAATGGTCTGTCTCAACAAAACCGCTTGACACGCATGCTTTCTTTGCTCGTTTTATGCTTTTTTCGAAATTTCTCCATTCTGTATATTCCAAAGCCGTTTGCAGTTCTCTTGCATACCAAAATTCATTCCCGTTTTCATCAAAGTGCTTGATGTTTTCAAACGTCTGTTGAGAATAAGTGGTAACTTCTTTTTTAGTCATAGGGTCTCCTGTGTTTATTGTTTTTATTGGGAGCGCCCTTGCGATATGGTAAAACTAAATAAAGCAAAAGCGCATCATTCCTTTCTATGGAATGACGCGCTGAGATGTAATGTACCTAATATCCAAAAAACTGGCAAGGGGCTTAAGAAAATTTTACAGGTTCATCTTCCTCAAATTTTTTTATTGTGCAGATGCTGTCTGCACAAATTCATTTTGTGCGTTGAGTGCGATAGGGATGGGTGTCGGATTAAAAACTCTTTTTCTCTATATTGGGTAGGGATTGGATAGCGATTGGGTAGTGTCTTTCTACTTTCTACAATAATAAAAAAATCGCCCGCGTAATTGCGGGCGATGTGCTGTAAACATTTGTGTATGGCGGCCCCGGAATAAATCCGGGGTGACATTCTATTACTGCTTCTTCTTTGCGGTGCTCTTTTTCGGAGCGGTGAAGTAGTTCTTCATGAAGACTTCGAATTCTTCGTCTTCGATTTTGTGCATGGTAGAGAGTTTGTCAAAAATCCAGCAGAGCTGTTCGTCGGTTTGGATGGCGACGTAGCCGTCTTTGCGGAATACTTTGAGCTTCAAGAGACCGCTGTCCCAGCGCTTAGAAAGTTTGAAGTCTTCGAGCAAACGGGACTGTTCCTTGCAGATGGCGAGTTTATCTGCAAAGGAATAGATCGGGGCGTAGATGTTCGGGTTGCAGAGGTGCAAAAGTCCGTTACGGGCGTTTGCGGGATTCTTTGCGAACTTCTTGGAGGCGAAGTCTTCGAGCTGTTCCTTGATTTCGGAAACAGTCTTGCCGCGGGTGGCTGCCGGGAGGGTGGAGAACTGGTTCAGGATGCCCTGCAAAAAGCTGAGGTCCCAGTTCTTGGAGGACGTGCCGGTACCTGCTTTCCAGAGGCCTGCGTTGCCTTTGCCGGTGTTGGCGATGGCGTAGAGGGCGACTGCCTGCGGGGCAAATTCGCCGTTGGCCGGTGCTGCGGGGATGGCTTCGACGGATTCACCGAGGAAGTTCTCAGCGAGGAACTGGTCGAATGCATCGTAGATTTCTTCTTTGCCCGGGACTTTGAAACGCGGGGCGCCATTTGCTTTGAGTTCTTTGATTGTTGCCATTTTTCTTCCTTTATTTTTTTCTTACTTAAATATACACAGAAACGCGGGTGGAAAAACGGGGATTTGCAAAACTATAGCGAAATTCCCGTGTCACGCTCGCTGACAGTGGTCACGGCGGCTTCGAATGTGTCGTCGTTTGCGATGATGGTGACGCTATCCATAGCGCGGGTAATGCCTGTGTAGATGATTTGGTTCGTGAGCAGGGGGTGCCCGATTTTGGTCGGCAGGAACATGGTCACGTGATTGTACTCGGAGCCTTGCGACTTGTGGATGGTGATGGCAAATGCTGTCGCGATTGCATCCTTGGGGAGGATCGAAAGCGGGTAGAATACATAGTCATCGCGAGTCTTTTGGAGGTCCTTTCTTTGTGGAGGCGCTTTTTTGAGCATGAGGCAGGGAGTGTTGCCGTCAAAGACGACGATGCCTGTGTCGCCGTTGTAAAGCTTGAACATTTCCTGGTTTTTGGTAATAATCAGGAGCTGTCCAGGGAAATAGCCGGAGTCGTCCCATTGGACGGTTTCGCCTTCTTCTTTCTTCTTTGCACGCCAGAGGCTCTTGATTTTAGAACAAACTTTTTTGTTTATGTTTTCTACGCCTCGGAGGCCACGACGTTCAGCGCAGAGGATTCGCTTTGTCAACGAAAGCTTCCAAATGTCGTTGCGACGTTTTGTTTCCTTTTGTTCTGGGTCGTCTGCTTCGATGCCAGTGCGTTGCGGGTTGATTTGCTTAGCGAGTTTGGGAAGCTCTGCAAAACCTTGTGACCATTCGCTAATGTACGATTCGATGAGCTTTTCCTCTTCTTTTTTCGTAAGCGGTTTGTCGCCAGTTTCGAGGCTCTTGTAAAGAACTTTGTCCTTGAATTTTGGGGACTCGTCGTTTTCAGGAGCAGACTCTTCACCGGTGATGGTGAATTTGTGCGGGACGAACTGGTTGTTGTCCTTGCTTTCGGCAACTTTCTTGATTTCTGCGGCGAGCTTGCCGATATTTGAACAGTCGTCAAATCGGTTGGATTCGTTGAGCATGACGGAGAAATCCTTGCCGGATTGCACTTTTAGGATTTCTCCGAGGACGGCTCCGGAATCAACAGACGGGAGCTGGAATGAGTCGCCGAGGATGAATATGCGCGCGCCTTCGGGGATGGCTTCGAGGAGGGCTGCGAACATTTCGATGTCGATCATGCTAGCTTCGTCGATGACGAAGATGGAATTCTTGGGGAATTGTTCTTTGCGGTTGAATGTGAAACATCCCTTGCTTCTGGAGAATCGGAGCAGACGGTGGATGGTACTGCTTTCGAGTTCGTTCAGCTTGCGGAAAATACGCTCGTTATCGCCGGTCTTTTGTTCGTCAAGAATATTTGATAGACCACCGACAAGGCTTTCGCGCATGCGGTCGGCAGCCTTGCCGCTCGGAGCTGCAAGATAGATGTTCCAGTCGAGCATTTCGCTATGGCTTGCGAGCAGGTTCCACAGAATGTAGAGAACGACGGTTGTTTTGCCGGTACCCGGGCCACCTGTAACGACGAGGTTTTCTGTTTGCCCGCGGATGATGGCTTCGGCTTGGCGTTCCTTGATGATGAACTTTTTGCCGTCTTTAAGCTTGCACATGTCAGCGATTTTTTGTGTGCAATCATCGATTTCTTTTTGGCTCGGCTTGCTGCCGTCCTTGAACAAAATCTTCGCTGCTTTTTCAATCACGCATTTGGCATCGAAATGCTTGGTAAAGTAAAGGTGCGTTTCGTTATTGCGCTTGGCGAGGACAAAAGGCTTGCTCATGGCGTCTTCGACGGACTCTGTGTCGGTCTCGCGGCTTTCCATGATGGCGGAAAAGTCTTTCGTCAAAATGTCTTGAATACCGTCACTGATGATGCTTGCAAAATCGTTTGCAGTTGCAAAGGCGCTTTCGTCGATATCTTCTTCGGCAGTGCTGATGCTGAGTGCGACAAGACCATTCCATTTGCGGGTCCACTTTTCCGTGAACTGTTCTGCGTCTAGCGGAACGCGCGTGTTGCCGTCGTCGAGAAGCGACATACTGAGCGTCAAGAATTTTTGCGTTTGGAGAGAAATGTCGCTTTTGATTTCAAAAAGCAGATGGAGCAAGTGCTTGTCAAGCGGAACGAGCCCGCGTATTTCAATGAGGGCGTCAATGAATTCGTCAATCGATTGTGTAGCGAGTGTTTTGTTATTCATATTATTTTCCCTCCTTATTGGAGGTCTTGCTCATGAGTTTTTTTACTTTTTGATAGGCTTTTTCGAGTTTATCGTAGCTTTCCCAAGTTTGTGCGTAAATGCCCTTGGAGGTGCCGCCTTCGGTGCCACGGATGAACGCGTAATAGATGCCGCCAAAGTGTTTCTCGAAAATTTTAGATTCGCTCAAGTTCTCGTCGGTGCCTTCGCCGTAGAACTGCTTAAGCCATTGAATCAGGCAATAGCTGTAAAGCACGCGCTGGATGGAGTAGTCGTTGTCGACTTTTTCCTTGAGCGCATCGGGCGTGTAGACGTTGTTTTCGAGCATGTCCGATTTCCAGTCGAGAATGGAATAGTACTTTTGACCGTTTATAGTGCGGACAAACAGCAAGTCGATAAATCCCTTGCAGAAGCGCCAGAGAATGTCTTTCTCGGAGGCGTCCTGGTTGAATTGAACTTCGGGCTTGTGGTCGCTTTCGGGAATGTCAACAAGTGCGAACGTCTCCGATGTCGTCGTGCTGCCTGCGATTTCCGGCAATTTTGCGTTTAGCGTATTCCAGGTATAGCGTGTGGCGATGTCGTGCCAAGCTTCGTGATGATTCCAGATGGGGAGCGATTCGCGCTTGAATTCTTCTTCGATGAGGTTCTGCGTCTTTGGATTGGCGAGAGCCTGTTCAAGAGTCTTGTTTTTTTCACCGAATTCCATGAACTTGGTGTTTTCGAAAATGCGGTGGAGGGCGTTACCGGCGTGCGAGCCGCGCGGGAATTTTTTCGCAGTTTCGTTCAGGTTCGTCTGGTAATTAAGATTTTTCTTGAGCTCGATTGTGCAGTTTTTTACCTCTTTGTCGATATCGCTAATCTTGACGGCGGTTGTTTGTGTTGCCGTTGTGTCATCGCCATTGGGGTTGATGTTGCTGCCGTCATCGGATTCGATTTGCGAATCCGCCTTTCCGGAAAGCGTGCTGTACGAAAATTGCATGATGCTTGCAGTAGCGAGCTTTCCCTGCAAGCTTGCCATGTTGATCTTTTGCTGGGCGATATTTTGAGCGATTTCTTCGTTCGTCAAAACTGCGCCTGCTCCGGATTTTTCATTGAGCGGCTTGAGAATGTTGTTTCTGACGCTTTGCTTTAATGTGTTAGGATCCCAGTTTTCAAGAGTCGGAAAGATGGTCGTCAGCTCGCTTGCGTTTTCTGAGTTGAGCAAATCCTTTATGGCTCCGTCAATGAACTTGAATTCGTCTTTGACTTTAACTTCCTTGACTGTGCTGTCGTCATTATCGTTGTCATTCTTTTTTTCGCTCTTATACCATTTTTTGTAGCGTGGTAAAATCAAGAGAGAAGATGCTCGCGTGAAATCGACGTAGAAGAGTCGTTTCCATTCTTCGAGTTCTTCCTGGGCGCGGCGCTTCTTGGCATCTTCTACAAACCCAAGATGAATTTCGTTTTGGTCGTGATAAAGGAACGGTCCCGGGTCTTTCGTGTACCTTTGCTTAAAACCGGCTACAGAGATAACGATCGGGAATTCAAGACCTTTTGAGGCATGGATGGTCATGATTTGTACGGCGTCATAGTCGGTGCTCTTTTCGATGAGGTTTCCGTCTTCATCTTCGGCACTTGTGTTGTAACTGGCTAGAGCTTCCAAGTGGCGCACGATATCTTCGAGGGAGCAGTTATGGTTATAAAGGTACTCGATAGAGTAATTGCCGATTTGGCGGAGTTTTGCCAAGTTCTGCAATTTGGAAATTTCAGTCAGTCGTTCTTCGATTAGTGTATCGCTGTAAATGCGCTCGAGCATTTCTGCATAGCGGCGCTTTTGGGCGAGCTCATGCCAGGAATTTATTTTCTTACGGACTGGATTTTCGGGATCGTCAAATGCTTCGCTTTCGACATATTCGATTTCTTGACAAGAAATTCTGAAGAAATCTGTGATGAGGGCTTCGCTCAAGAGGCGTCTGTTCCAAGCGGAAAAATCGGGCGCATCAATGGCTTTGAATAGTGCTATCCATTCAGCGCATTCGCGGCTGCTGAAAAGTTTACAGTCTTTGTAGCGGCTGAATGGTACACCGGCTGAACGCATGGCATCTTCGATTTCGTCCATTTCGCTTCGGCTGCGGGCGAGGATGGCAAAATCTTTGAAGGTGACGTTTCTGAGCTTGGTGCAGTCTTTTTTATCGAAGACTTGTAAAACGGTCTTGTCGCCAACAAAGGAACACCATTCCACGATTTTCTGGACCGCGGTTTGGGCGAATTTGACTTCATCAATTTCTTCCTGGCTGATCCAAATAGGTGCGACTTCTTTGCCGTTGATTTGGGGCGAAGCCTTGATTTGACCTTCTTTATCTGGTGAGAGCGAACCCTCGAAATCGACGAGTCTAGGAGAACCTTTGTAAGGTGTGAAAAAACTGCCTTTGAACAGTTCATTGCAACCGTCGATGATGCCTTTTGTCGATCTGAAGTTCGTTTGTAGCGACATACCGTTGCCAATCGCATGAATCGCTTTCTGATAGACGTTCACATCTGCGCCTTGGAAACTGTAGATGGACTGTTTCGGGTCACCCACGACAAAAATCTTGTCGAAAACGGCGCTGAAAATATCCCATTGCAGCTGGTTTGTGTCCTGGAATTCGTCGATGATGGCGTAGGTGTATTGCGCGCGAAGCCTTGTCTTGAGTGGGGAATCTCCCTTACTGTTATCAAGTACGGCTTGATGGACCGAGAGAATCATGTCGTTGAACGACTGTACTTTCATATCGGTCTTGTATTTTTGCCATTCGTCAAAAACGATAGGCGTTTGAGCAATCAAAAAATTGTTCAACAAAATATCATTGAAATTTTTGAGGAAATTGTTGAGTACTTTGAATGCAACGAAGGACTCGTAAACGTCTGGTTGCCAGTTTGTTTGAAGATACTTGCCATCTTTGAACTCTGAACCAGAATAAAGGGAAGCTCCTTTTTCCCATTTTCCGAGAGTGTCTGTAAAATTCTTTATGGACTTCTTTGATGTACTGCCGAATCTGTGATCAGGGCTGCCTTTAAGAATTTCAAAAGCTTTGCTGTATGCTGGAATTTTTTTTATGTCTTCAAAAGTTTTTGATTCAGCGATTATTCGCTTGTCTTCGGTGCTTAAGGTATAGCCCAGAACTGAGATTTCTTCAATTTTATCCAGTGGGATAACTTCTTTACTGTTGGAATCCGAACCTTTATAGGCGTTAATAGCTTTGATGAATTTTTCTTTCAAATCGCGGATGAAAGAAGATGTCTTTTCTTCGAAATCTAACAATAAATTAAAATCTTTATCGTTGCTCCAATTGTCGCGAATGAACTTTTCGATGAGGTCGTTAACTTCCTTGTCGTCGATCATGGACATGTCGAATGGACGCCCTGCATCGTAGGCAAATTCCTTGAGTGCTTTTTGACAGAAGGAATGGATGGTGAAAATGGCTGCGTTATCGACATCCTGATAGGCTTTCGTGAACAGGGTGAGTTCTGCATCGCTAAGCGGTTGTTCGGTTTCGTCGCTTTTGTCGATTTTTCGGTTTACGAGGACTTCGTCGATTTTTTTGCGAATACGGTCTTTCAACTCGCCAGCCGCTTTTTCGGTGTACGTGACGATCAGAATTTTTTTGAGCGGTGTGCCAAGGCTAATAAGTTTTGCGACCATCAACTGGATGGTGTATGTTTTGCCTGTGCCTGCCGAGGCTTCGATGAAGAGGCTTTGGGATGGAAGCTTGTTGGAAGGGGCAAATTGTTTAAGAGTAAAATTTTCCATAGTTAAGCCTTCTTCTTAGTTGTCTTGTTCTGTTGCACTGTTATCTGGTGTCTTTGAATCGATCTTTATTTTGATAAGATTTTTCATTTTATTTACAGCCTCAGTCCATTGTCCTGAGAAATCTTGGTCCGCATCAAAGCCTACATCGGTCATGGGGTCGAATAGGGATTTTTTGTCGAAATATTCCCAAGGACCATGCTTTTCAAGGAGCTTGTTTTTATATGTGCGAATGTTTTCGGGATTTTTTTCTTCTTGCCAAATAGCAATCGGAACCGCCTTGAAATAAGGACTTTGTTCTTTATTGCCGAATGCGGCGGTGTAGATTTCTTGCAAAGTCTCGGTTGCTTTTTTCGGAGTCATCTTGACGGTTGCCGTTGTTGCTGGGTTTCCTTTTTTACTGTTGAAAATGGAAATTTTGATGCTTTGATCTTTGTCTAATTGTTCGGAATTTTTTGCTCGTTGGGCAATAATAGCGAGCGCCTTGACGTACGAAGGAATGAATTTTTCTTGTGTGGTGTCTGATCCCGACGATGTAATCGAAATCATCTCGGTAATCTTGTCAAGGTCACTACTGTCGCTCCAGTCCAGCGATCCCGAAAGAGTCCATTTTTCCGAATCACTACGTTCAAATTGGATGTCCTCAATTTTGGCTTGGTAGCTCCAGGAATCCTTGATTTTTTGGACAAGATCTTTACCCATGTTATCCTTAATGATTTCCTTGTTCGCCTTGATTTCGGCTGTGAGCTTGTCTCCAAAGATTCCATCGGGCGTTCCGCCTTTCAACTTGGATTCCTTTTGGAACTTTTTGAGTTCATTAGACTTGTTTGAAAGTTCTGCGGCGAGCGTCATTTTGAGTAGTGTACTCTTTTTCAATGCATCCAGCTGGATGGGCTCGAACATTTCCTTTTCGGGGTCTTCTGAATCGGAGTCGGCGAGCATTTGGCTGATGCGGAACTGGAACGGATCCTTTAGGAAATCGCTCAGCTTGTAAATTGAAACTCGTTCAGGGAGCTTTGCCTTAATGTTGCTACTTGCGGATTTGATGGCGTCTGCTTCCGGATTCGCGTGGGCGTATCCGTCTTGCATCATGTTGAGGAATGCTCGCTTGTTGCGGAGGCTCTTTTGCGTGAACAAGTCGCCAAAATCGCGAGTTTCATCGAGCGAGATTTTGTTCTCGGGCCAGGCTTCGGACTGGCTGACTTTTTCGCCGGAAGCATCGGTTTGGCTGTTGACGGCGTTGATCAAGAACTTTCGGATGTCGTTCACGATTGAGGTCGGGTAAAGTTCTGCGTCCTTGCGGATGTCTTGATTCACGTAGCTGATGTGGAAGCTTTCGCTTGTGCTCATGAGCTGGCAGAGGAAGGCGTAACGGCGCTTGGCGATAGGCGAGTCGTCACCCGGCCATGGGCGGCAAGACTTGCGGAGATCGAGCGTGTTCTGCTGCTTTGCGCCTGGGAAGTTCATGGAATCGCCACCGATAAAGAACAGGTGTTTTACAGGGATGATTCGGTTCGGGATGAAGTTCATGAACGTGATGCCATTGACGAACAGCGAGCCGCAGCTGTAAGCGGATGATTGCGCTGCGTTGAGGAGCGTCTGCTTGACCACTTTCCATGAGATGCTTTGTAACCCGGCGTCCATTTGGTTGCGGAGACCTTCGATGCCCTGCGTTACATTATTGACGATGATTCTTTCGCTTGCAAATCCGTCAGGAGAGCTTGTCATCGAGAGCCATTCGTTGATGAAATCGCAAAGCTTGTCGAGGTTTTCAATGCGGTTTTCGCAAACGGTTTCGTGTTTTTCGTTCTGCTTGCAGCCTGCAAATTCCATCCACTTCTTGAGCGAGTCGATGCATTCTACAAACTTGCAGAGGGAGTTGCTGTCGCTTGTCGCCATGTCGGCGTATGGCAGAAATTCGCTGTCGGAAAATTCGACACGATTCTTTGTCATCTTGGCGAGGAGCAGTCGGCGCACGCCGCTCAGCCAGTCTTCTTTTTTCTGCTCGCGGTCGCGGTAGACGTTTGTCGCTTCAATCCAGCTTTCCCAATTGCTGACGTCGTCATCGGTAATGTGGCGCGTCAGCTGTACAACGGGGTTGCGCAACAATTCAAAGAATGTCGGTCGTGTGATGGTACCCTGCTCGAGAATCGCAAACAGGTTTTCCAAAACGTTTTCGGTCAGAGAGCTTCTGGCAGGAGAATCTACGATGGCGAATGGAATGTGCAGGAATCCTTCTTTTTCGTTTTCTCCGGCATACTTTTTCTTTTCGGGAGTCTGGTCGAAAATCGTCTTGATGGCGGTGCGGTAATCGTCCAATGCGGGCGATACCACGAGAATATCGTTCACTCGTGCACCGTTTTGCATGAGCTTACTGATGTTCGTGTGCAACGCTTCGATTTCGCGAATCTTGGTCGGGGCGGCGGTAATGTCAAGGCTAAAGTCGTGCGCCTTGCAATCGCTTGCGGTAAAGTTCGGCAGCGTGTTTTGGCGGTTTGCTATCGCGTACTGCACCTTGTGCAGAAGCGTGTCTTGCGGGAGTTCGCTGGCGTCGCTTATTTCGTCGCTGGACTTGCCATCACGACCGCTTATGCTGAAGCCGAAATCGTAATCTGTGGCTTGGCACCAGAGCTTGATGTTGTCACGACCGGAACGACCCCAGTTGCAGAGCAACGTGTTTTCGGATTCCGCTTCTTCGTTTTTGTATTCGGAAATGTCGTCAATGTCTGTGTTGTTACCGGCGTTGGAATAGTCCAGGGACATCTTTTTGCAAACGCTGTCGAGGTTTTCTCCGTTGTCGCTCCATTGACCATTGCTGGACTGCCATTTTCTGTGGACGGTGGCAGTCTGGTTTTGGACTGTGGACGCGTCTTCCCAGAACTCCATGCAGGGGTTTTGGATGTAGACGTAAACGTCGTGCGTTTCGGCGTACTTCTGCAAAATCACGCGGTAGAATTGTCCCATGCCGCCAAGGCCGAAAATAAAGAGGGGCGTGTTGCCGATGTGTTCCGTGTGGAACTTGACATTTTTAGTGCCTTTCTCTTTGCATGCTTCGTAGAGATAGGGAATAGTCAAGTAGTCTGTGCGTTCAATTCCCTTGCGCTTCGCTTCGTTTTCGAAGACTTCCGTCAGTAACGAAGGGTTATCGCCATGCTTGTGGAAAATGGCGGAATACAGTTCACGCTGCCAGGCTTCGCGCTTTGCTATGTCTGGATTTGCAATTCCAAAAAAGTCATTCAAATGATCTTGCTTCCACTTGTCGAGAAAGCCTTCAGTGCCACTAATGAATTCGCTTGGACGGCTTGTTTCGTATTCTAGGAATAGCGATGCCATCTTGCTTGCGAAGTCGAAAAGGTGCGTTTCGTCGAGCTTTCCGTCTACCACTAAATAGCGCTTGACTTCGTCGTCCATGCGCATGTAGTTCGGAGTCCCGTCTGTTTCCTTGACGAGGTACGCGAGGATTACATTCCGCAACATGTCGGCATGGAGTTTCTGCTTTTGCTTATCGTCGCCGATGAGGATTTCCATGAGGAATCGGTCGATCATCATCGATTTGAACCCGATGAGCGATTTCTTTTTCTGTACCCATTTCAGGCGGAACCACTGTTCCAGTTTCGGGTCGGGGAAGATAACCACTGGGGCTTCAAAGGGGGTTGTCCAGGCTTTGGACACAGCGTCGATCATTTCGTCGGCGAGATTTTCAAGATTAAGCGCAAATTTTAAGTGTAAGTGTTGCATAGCAACAATATATTTTTTATTTCTGTCATTTTTAGGCGTTGACACCGGAAAAATTGAATTTTTTTCTTTTTTTTTAAGACTTTTTTGCCTGTGACCTTAATCTCATGTTTTTGGGGAAAATATTTGCTTTTTGGGGATTTTTCATATATTTAATAGGGACGGAGCATGAATGTTAAAAAAAGACGTGAATCAACAATCCTGGATTGAAAAGAGCAATGCCATCATCGATTCCATCGCTGATGAATTTGACTGTGTTTGCTATGTCGATTTGGCAAAAAATCTAGATGAAGATGATGTCGATATTTTCCATGCGAGCCAGTTTTTGGTTGCCCGTGTACCCGCTCTCCGTGGAGAGCGCAATCTCCGTAAGCGGTTTAAGCTCATTTGCGATAATTTCGTTTGCTCCGAAGATCGTGATGATTTTCGTGAACGAACCCGTCGCGAAGTGATTGCGCAAAAACTTGAAAAAGCCACTCAATATATAGTTCCGTTTAGATGTGAACTGGATGGTGCCGAAGTCTATTTCCAGATGAACTTCTTTGCCGACCGCGACAAGTCCGGCATGCTTAAGGGCTTTACTTTAAGACTGCGCAATGTGGACCGCGACATCCGTTCCAAGCAGCGTTACGAACTTGAACGCCACCTCAATGAAAATATCGTCATGAAGTTTGGCGAAAAGGTGGAATCCGTTTTTGTCTTCAATCCGACAAAAAAGACATTCAGGACTTTGTATTGCAAGGACGAACTCAAAGGTCTTTTTCCGGCCGAGGGCAAGCTCAATGGAATAGGTGGGCTTGTTGTCATGGACGTCATTCATCCCGCTGATCGGGAGATGATGATGAAAGGCCTTGACATAAACAATGTCCTTGACCGCCTTTCTCGCGAGCGTAATTTCCGCTACCTGTTCCGTGATATTGCTCTTGGTTATGCCCGCTGGTACGAAGTGCGCGTGATGCGTTTTGATATTGGTGACGATAATGAATTTTTGGTGGGCTTTGTCAACAAGAACGATGAAGTCATCAATAAAAAAATCAACGAAAAAGTCAGTGAAGAATTTGCAAACATTGACCTTATCAACTTGGAAGAGAATATCATACAGGTTATTCGCAGGTCAAAGTATTACAATGGCGTAAAAGAAAAGGATATTATTCCTTTTGAAGTCGGCTTCAAGAACGCGTCTGCATTTGTTCATGAAGAATTTCGGGAACAGTGGAATGAGTTTGGAAGTATTGAAAACTTGAAACGTATTTTTGCGACTACAGATAGCCGGGAAATTGTTTTCAAGCATTTGACGGGTGACGGCTCGTATTTTTGGTGTCGCAACGTATTCCGTGTCCTGGATAGGATTGACGGTGTCCCGGTAACGCTTGTCATGACGTCCACGGTTGTGGATAGGGACCAGTCCGAAAGGCTCAGCCTAAACGAAAAGCTCGTGCAGCAGAAAAAGGAACTGGAAATCAACCTTTCGATTATCGACGTGCTTGCGTCGGAATATTCCTCGGTGATGTATGTGAACCTCGTGACCAATGAGGTGATTCCATATTCCATGAACGAGTTGTCGCAGCGTTATTATGAGACGATGATAAAAAAGGGTGCGCTCTACAATGAAGTGTACCTAAGCTTTGTAAAAGACTTTGTTTGTGACGCCGATAAGCCAAAAATGTTTGAGGCTGGTGAACTCAACAACATCAAGGCCTACCTTAAGAACAATAAGACCTATGTGACGTTGTTCCGTTCGAATGTTGCGGGGCAAATCCGCTACAGCGAAATGAAGTTCGTGAAGGTCGATGATGAAAATGAAGAGCCGACGGCAATGGTGGTCGCCTTTGCAAACCGTGATGACGAGGTTAGCGCACGCTTTGTTCACGAAAAGATTATGGCGGAGTACGAGGCGATACTTCTTTGCGATTTGTCGAACGATACGGCCCGTGAAATTTTGCCCTCGAAAAATGTTGATTTTGGCAACGAGCAAGAGCGCAATACATGTTCTTATCGCGCTAGCCGAATGGTGCAGATTGTCGATAGCGAATACAAGGAAGAATGGATGCGCCTTGCAAGCCCGCAGTATATCCAGCGTCTCCTTGCTTACGATGACCGTCGCGAATTGCTCTTTAAGGCTTCGATTTTCAAGAACCCGTGGATAAGCTTTGTGATGCAGGTCGTGGAACGCCGCAATGGCGTTGCGACTCTTGTGATTATGACGTTTGCCGCAGTGGACAAGAAACGTGCCGAAAAGATTCAACTGAACAAGAAAATTGCGGAACAGAAAGTAGAACTCGAACGCAATATTTCCATTATCGAAGCGCTATCGTCTGAATACACGTCGGTGTACTACATCAATCTCGAAACCGAAGAGATTACGCCTTATTCCATGAACAAGGCAACAGCCAATTCGTTTGGCGAAACGTTCAAACGAAACGTCAAGTATTCGGCAGCGTACTCTGTCTATGTCGACAAGTTTGTGAGCGGCATCTATAAGAATCGCATGCTCCAGGCGGGTTCTCTCAAGAATATCCGCGAGCAGCTTGCCACCCAGAAAAGCTTTAACACGATGTACGTGAACTTCCTCAATCGCTATTGCGAGATGAAGCTCGTGAAGGTGGGTGATTCGGACCATCCGACATTTGCTGCGCTTGGTTTTGCCGACAAGGATGACATGCTCCGCAAGGAAATCCAGCAGCAGGCGGTGATTCAAGGCCTTGCAGAAGACTTTGACTTGGTGTGCTATATTGATACCGTTTCCATGCACGAAAACGTGTACCGCTGTACGGACGTCTTCTTGCGTTTGTTCCCGAACTGGAACGAAATTCAAGGCTTTGCAAATCGAATTGATGCCATTGTCGAAAAGTTTGTCTGCGAAGAGGACCGCGAAGGCTTTTGTAAGGCGACACGTCGGGAAATTGTTCTTGAAAACCTCAAAAACAAGAATGCCTATTACGTGAACTTCAAGGCGAATGTCTTTGGACACGTTGAATATTGGCAAATCAAGTTTGTGCTGACTGCAACGAACCCGGTGCAGATTGTGGCGGGTTTCCATAGCGTTGACGAAGAAACTCGCAAGCAGAAGAAAGATCAGGAAGCTTTGGAACGGGCGCTACAGATGGCAAATTCTGCAAGCCGTGCAAAGACGACGTTCCTCAACAACATGAGCCACGATATCCGTACGCCGATGAACGCTATTATCGGATTTACGGGTCTTGCTGCAGAACATATCGACAACAAGGAACAGGTCGCTGATTACCTCTCGAAAATCGGGCAGTCTTCGGAACACTTGCTTGCGCTTATCAATGACGTGCTCGATATGAGCCGCATCGAATCGGGCAAGATGAACATTACCGCCCGTCCGGAACGCCTTTCGGATATTATCCACACGCTTAAGGGAATTGTGCTTTCGGATGTCCGCAATCGTAAACAGCAGTTCTTTGTGGAACTTGAAAACGTTCACAATGAAATGATTTTCTGTGACAAGTTGCGCTTGAACCAGGTGCTGTTAAACGTTGTTTCGAACGCCATCAAGTACACTCCGAAAAATGGACTCATTACGATGAATGTCAAGGAATTGCCTGCCGAAGCGGGGTATGGCGTTTATGAGTTCTTGGTGAAAGATAACGGCATCGGCATGAGCGAAGCATTCCTGAAGCAGATTTTCGATCCGTTTACCCGCGTGAATTCTTCGACGGTGAGCGGCATTCAGGGCACAGGTCTTGGCATGTCCATCACGAAGAATATCATTGACATGATGGGCGGTACGATTAAGGTTTCGAGTGAAGAAAATTTTGGCACCGAAGTCTTGATGACGTTTAAGTTTAAACTTTGCGAAGATTCTGAATCGACTCTTGAAACCGGAAAGTTCAAGGGCTTGCATTGCCTCGTCGTTAATGACCGCCCGAATATTTGCAGAACCGTTGACGCGTCTTTGAAAGGCGAAGGCTTGCGCTATGATTTCTGCACATCGGATGCAGGCGCTCTCGAATGTGTCGAAAAATCCCGCACTGCAAAGGATGATTACCAGCTGATTTTGATTGACTGGAACGTGCAGGAGATGAGGGGCATTCAGATTACGCGTAAGCTCCGCAAGGTGATTGGGCCGAAAACGCCGATTGTGGTGCTTACCTCTTATGACTGGCTTGACATTGAAAAAGAAGTGCTTGAAGCGGGCGTGACCTCGTTCTTTGCAAAGCCCTTGTTCCCCTCGGATTTAAGGCGAATGCTCGAAAAGTTCTGTGGGAATTCTTCGGAAATTTCGCTGGAATCTGATTCTGCGTTGAAGATGCTTTCGAATCAGCCACAAACGTATGACTTTACGGGTCGCAAGGTCATGCTTGTTGAAGATAACGAACTGAACCGTGAAATTGCAACGGAAATTCTGGAAGACCGCGGTATAGAAGTGACTGCGATGGAACGTGGCGACTTGGCTGTTGAAAAGCTCAAGTATTCGTCTGTCAAGTACGATGCGATTTTGATGGATATCCAGATGCCGGGTATTGACGGTTATGAGGCGGCTCGCCGGATTCGTAACCTAGAAAACAGGGAAGTCGCGAATGTGCCGATTATTGCGATGACTGCAAACGCATTTGATGAAGACAAGCGCGCTGCCTTAGAATCGGGCATGAACGACCATGTGGCAAAACCTGTGAATGTGAACGTCCTCTGCGCCACCCTCGCCAAGTTCTTTAAGTAAGTTTTTGAACGCCGTTGTCAAATTCAACGGTAAACCACTTTTCTTCGATAACTTCGTAGTCGGAGCCGCCGTTAAAGACGTTTGCGTTGCCGTAGACTTCGTATCCCTTGCGCATGGAAACGGTACAGGCGAACTTTTCGGAAAGCTGTTTGCAGACTTCGGTGATGATGGATTCCGGGATGTTCTTGCAGATTTCTTGAATGTTGGTGGAATTACCTTTAGAATTGCTGTCGGTAAAGCCACGCAGGCTGACGCTTATCTGTTCGCTAAACTTGCGGAGCAAAAACTTGTAGCCCTTGTACGTATATTCAACAGGGGTATCCGGCACCGATGCGAGCGCCTCCGCGTTACAATAAACCGACCCGATAACACTATATTCGTAATCCATAACCGAATTATAGTAAGAATTGTATCTGAATATGGCTTGTTTATAGAATAATTTATAAACGTAGTCATAAATATAGCGAGTAAAGTGTTTCTTATTAAGGATTATAATATAGTGTTGTGAGAATAAAGCGTCGGCCAAGGTATTATCTTCGCAGTAGCGTGCAAAACGAGTGTTGCGACGGGCTGCTAGCAGACCGGCATAACCGAGTGAAGCCGCTGACGCCGGAGGCGTCAACTCCGAGCTGGGGCCCCGCCCGCATAACTTTCATTTCAGCATTATAAAATGCCTTCAAGCTGAAAGCTCTAGATTTGTCATAAATAGACATTTACATTTTTTATATTTAAAACGATAAAGATAGTAGAGGTTTAAAAATGAAATTGATCCATACCGCAGACTGGCATCTTGGCAATATGATGCATGACATTGACCGCACGAAGGAAACGGAATCCTTTCTTGCTTGGCTGAAATCCGAAATTGAACGTGTTGGAGCGCAGACTCTCGTCATTGCAGGCGATGTTTTTGATGTGGTTAGCCCTACTGTTATTGCAAGGAAGATGTATTTCAGGTTCCTTGCCTCGCTTTTGGCAACGAAATGTTCAAATATCGTTATTGTGGGCGGAAACCATGATTCGGGTGTTCTGCTCGATGCGCCTGCAGACCTTTTGGATGCATTGAATATTAAGGTTGTGGGGTCGATTAACGGTCGCAAAGTTGAAGATTTGGTGGTGGAACTCAAGGATGGCGATGGCAATGTCATCGGCATTTGCTGTGCCGTGCCTTTCATGCGAGATTTGGAACTGGAACACTTCTACAAGAATGATAAAAAGGACTCTGGCGACAGTTCTGAAAGCGAATCTGCTTCGGACGAAGACTTGCTGAAACGCCTTTATGCGGATGTGTATCGCTATGCTGTTGAATTGCGTGGCGACCGTAAAATCCCGATTATTGCGACCGGGCATCTGTACGCCAATGGTCTTTCGGGTAGAGATTCGACGTTGGCTGAGGCTGATAGCGCCATGGACAATGGTGTTCGTGAAGTTGTCGGGACGCTTGGCAATGTGGATATTTCCGTTTTCCCGACCGGATTTGATTATGTGGCGCTGGGACATATCCATTATGCGACAAACGTGGCGGGCAGTTCGAAAGTGTGGTATTCGGGCTCTCCCTTTGTGATGGGCTTTGACGAAGCCAACTATAAGCGCCGTGTATTTGCTGTTGATGTGGAATCTGGTGCTGAACCTGTTTTGGAGCAGATTGAAGTCGAAAAATCGGTGCGTTACGAACAGTTCAAGGGGGATCTTGCAACACTTCGAAAGAAATTGCGGGATTTGGATAAAGAGTTAATGGCAAATCCGATGGAAACGTATGTCGATTTGCTTTTGACTACGGGCGAATTTGTTGATTTGAGTGCGGCGCTTGCAGCGGAAGAGTCGAGCAAGCGTTTTGTAGTCAAGCGTCACCGCCTCTCGCGAGACATTCTGAAGAAGGGAGTGTCTGGAATTGATGATGCGGTTGTGTCGACAAAACAATATACAGATAAGGATTATTTTAGGATGCTGATTGCAAAGAATATGGGCAAAAAGCTCGAATCGGAATCTGAGGCGAAAGAAGTCGAAACGGTATATAACAAGTTTATTGACTTGTTTAACGAAGCTATAGTCAAGGCTCACGAAAACGCATAAGGGGTGTAAAAAATGAAAATCAAAAAGCTTGAATTTTGCAATGTGAATTCCCTTGCGGGAGAATGGGTTGTTGATTTTGAAAGCCCGGATTTCGCCAAAAGCAGCATGTATTGCATTGTCGGACCGACGGGTTCCGGCAAGACGTCCATTCTTGACGCCATCTGCCTTGGTCTTTATGGAAGGACTCCTCGAATCTCTACGATTAATAGTGGCTCAAACGAGGTGATGACTTACGGCACCAAAAAGTGCTCCGCAAAGGTGACTTTCGAGTGTAATGGTATTGTGTATTCAGCTCATTGGGAGCAGAATCGTAAACCGAAGTCGGATGCGCTTCAACAGGCTGAATGGAAATTGACAAATGAAACGGCTCAGAGCGTTGTAACAACTTGTGCAAGGCAGAATGCGATTGAAGCCGCGATTGCGCCTATCATTGGTCTTGATTTTGATCAATTTACCAAGTCGATGATGCTTGCTCAGGGCGAGTTCAACAAGTTCCTGAAGTGCAACGAAAATGAACGCGCTGCGATTCTCGAAAAGTTGACGGGCGATGGCATTTACAGAAAAATCGCAATGGCGGTTCATGATTTGTATGAAGAGGCTGATAAAGCGGTCAAGGCTCTTGAAGCGAAATTGGGTGATGTTACATTGCTGAGCGAAGAAGAACTCGTAGAGCTGAATGCAAAAATTGCCGAGGCGTCATCGCTAAAGGAAAAGCTCGCTCAAGATGAGGAACGCTTCCGCAATATTTGTACATGGTACGAAAATTTCCATGGCATTGAGTCCCATTTGAAAACTGCAAAGGAACAGCTGGAAACTGCCAACCGCGAAAAGGCTGGATTTGAGCCGAACCGCGAAAAGCTGGAACGTGCGCTCCGTGCTCAGGAAGTGGAAACTTCGTATGCAGAATTCCACTCGGTACGTGATAGTCTTTCGCAAATGAAAAACCAGCTTGCTGAATGTCAAAGCAAGTTGCCGGATGCAGTCGCAAATCTTGAAAAGGCGTCAACGGATAATCGTGAAAAGCATGAAGCGCTTGAAAAGTGCAAGGCGGATTATTCTGAAAATGAAAAGCTGTGGGAACGCGTGTCTTCGCTGGATGGCGATATTCGCAATACGCGTACGCAGTTGAACAATTTGCAAACTGAAATTGCGAAGTTTGTCGCAGAAATTGACTCGACTCAGGGTAAAATCAAAGCCACGCAAGGCCGAATTTCTGAGAATGAACAGAAGTTAAACAGCGCCAAAAAATACGTTGCCGCAAACGAAAAAGACGGAACGATTGATGGAATGCTTTCGCTCTTGAAGTCTAATGTTACGGAATGGAAAACTGAAAATGCGGCTGTCATTGCGGAGTCTAAAAAGCTTGCCGCAAAGCAGAGCTCCTTGCAGGAATTTGATGCTGCCTGCGAACAGCAAAAGCAGGATTTGCGTGTATTGCAAGAATACTTGACGGCACATCAGGCGGATGCTGATCTCGTCAATGTCTTGCCCGAAATGAATGGCTACGTCAGTGACGCTGAACGCCATCATAAGGAATCTCTCCGTTTACAGGGCGAAATGCAGTCTAAGCAGAATCAGGTTGCGGAACTGACTTCCGAACGTGAACAGGTTCAGGCTGGCTTGAAAAAGTTGCTGGATGAAAAGGAATCCATTATTCAACAGGATATTCCTGTTGTTGTAGCCGAACTTCGCCGTACATTGAAGTCTGGCGAACCGTGCCCTGTTTGTGGATCGCGCGACCATCTCTCGTGCGAAGAACACGCAACAGTTGAAAATGGTGCAGAATGCTTGAATGATTTTGCCACTAAGCTGCGCAAAATCAGTGGCGAAATGGATCAGACCCAGCGCAAGTTGGATGGTTTGGCAACGCGTCAGCAGAATATTGAAAACCTGCTTGACGAAACGGCTCAAAAGCAAAAGGGAGAGGTGGATGCTGAGTCGGCTGCTCTCAAGCTTTTGAACGAAAAGATTGAACCGTGGCAAATGACGGCTACTCTTGAAACTGCACGTTCTGTTTTGCAGAACTTGCAAACGCTTAAGACAACGTATTTGCAGAAAAAAGAGAATGCTGATAGTTTGCAGAACAAGGTCAATAATGCCGCTGTTGACCGAGCTAATCTCGTGAGCGATTTGAATGTTACCGACGATACGCTTAAGAAGTCGCAGGGTAAGGTTCAGGAGCTTTCGACGAAAATCGAAACTGCACTTGCAACGTGGTTCTCGAACGTCCGCATGGAAGAAGTGGATGCGCTGATTGCTGGATTGGAAAAGAAAAATACGTCTTGGAAAAAGAATCAAGACGACATGCTTAAGGCAGAACGTGATTTGGAAAAGGACTTGACAAGCGTCGCTCAGTTCGAAGAAAATCTCAAGCAGGTTCAGTCTAGGCGTGATGGCATGTCGGCCCAGTTCGAAATCACCAAGCAGGGACTTGAAAAAAACGAAGAACTCCGCAAGGATCTCTTTGGTGAAAAGTCTGTTGACGATGAACGCAACAAGGCTAGAAGCTTGCGTGATACGGCGGAACGTTTGGCAAATGAAGCTCGTGGCGTAGAACAGCAAAAGCGTGATGCTAAGATGGCGTTTGATAATTCTATTGCTGATTTGAACCGTCGAATTGCTGAAACGGAACCGAAACTGTCGGAAAACCAAAAGCGGTTCCTTGAAAATCTCGCTGCGAAGAATTTTGCGAATGAGGAGGAATTTAAGGCGGCAAAGCTTCCGGAAATGGAACGCAAGTCGCTCCAGCAAACGCAAAAACGCGTGGACGATAATTTGACGGCTGCGCAGACTTCTGTCAAGAATTTCAATGACCAGCTGGTCGCCCATCTGCAAAAGCGTAACTTCGAAGATTCCGAAGAATCTGCAACGCAGAATCGCGAGGCTTCGAAAACCAAGCTTGCTGAATGTAACCTGAATTTTGGTACGTGGACAGAGCAGAAGCGTAATGATGACTTGAAGCGTCAACAGTTTGCGGATTTGCAAACACAGCTGACAACGCTCCAGGAAAAACGCGGTGACTGGCTGCAAATGCAGTGCTGGTTTAACGGAAATAATGCTAGGACTGGAAATGGTGATGTGTTTGTCAAGTTCATCCAGTCGATCACGCTGCGCAATTTGCTGAAAATTGCAAACGGTTATTTGCACGATATGTTCCCACGCTACGAAATGGTTGCGGCGAAGGAAACGCTCGATATTATGCTTATCGACCATGACAATAGCGATGCTATCCGTCCGATAAAGAACATTTCCGGTGGTGAAGGTTTTATTGTGAGCCTTTCGCTTGCTCTTGGAATCTCTACGATTGCAAGCCAGAATGTGAGCATCGATTCTCTGTTCCTTGATGAAGGCTTTGGAACGCTTGACACCAAGATGTTGCAGGAAACTGTGGTGGTGCTCCAGAAAATGCAACAGGAAAGAGGTAAGCTCTTGGGCGTCATCACGCATTTGGATCTGGTAAAGAACGAGCTTCAGACGCACATTGAAGTGACTCCACGCGGTGGCCGTAGCTTCTTGAGTGGCGCTGGCGTCAGTAATGGCTAGAAATTAGCTATTATATTACCAGATTTTATCGGGAGCGTTTCATGAATTACAACGGACTTATTAAAGGCGCCTGGTCGAATGGCATCGCCAAGAAACTCTTGATTTTGCTAGGCCTTTCCCTGGTCATCTTTGTCATAGGCGTTTTGCTTGGCTCATGGGTGCTTGGCGAAAAGACGCTTGGCTGGAAAGGTTTCTTGTCGGGCTACGTCGTCTTTGCCGTGCTGTTCATCAGCGTCATGATAAACGTTTTCAAGAATACTTCCGAATCCATGCGCGAAGGCAAGAAACACGTCGATGTGCGCGGTCATGTACTTGTGCTTGGTGCGGGGCATCAACTCAAAAGTATCTTGCGTGCGCTCGCAGGGGATAAGCGTCCGATTGTTGTCGTGAGCCGTTGCGATATTGATGGACATTTTATCCATTATAAAAAGGATTACGAAAACGAAGAAGACCTGATCTTTGCGGGTGCTCTTTTGGCAGACCAGATTCTAGTGATTGGTGAGGACGGCCCTGAGCGCGATTCCCGTAACTTGCATTGCATCGAGGTGCTTCGCAAAGTGTGCGCCAAATCTCCGCGAGATATCCATTGCCATTTGCTGTTGAGCGATCCTTCGTCTTCTGAAATCTTGTGGTATCTGAAAGCTCCCGAACAGAATAAGGGGCATCTGCTTGTCGATGTGTTTAATGAATATGAGTTCATGTCGGAACAGTTGCTCGTGGGCACGGACTTTTTGCCGACGATCCGTGAATCGGAAAATGAACGCTTGCATGTCGTGTTGATTGGCACGGGACCGATTGCGCAGGCTGTTGCCTTTGCTGTTGCAAATATCTGCCATTACCCGAATTACAACCGTACAGGTTTAAAGACTTGCATTACGTTTGTCGATGAAGATTGCGAAAAATGGGTAGACCGCTTGGTGGTCTCCCGCATGGGGCTCTTTAGACTTTCGAAGTACACCTACGTCGATGCCAATGGAAACAAGGTCTCGCATGATCCGGAGACAACGCGAGGGGACTACCTCGATGTCGAATGGAACTTTGTTGATGCCTACTGCGAAGCGGACTTGGCTCGTAACTTTATTGCCGCTGTAGCAGCAAGCCCTAAGGAACGTCTCGTTGTGTGCATTTGTAAGGAAGATGCGTCCAAGGCTATTTCGACGCTCGTGCATTTACCGCGAGCCGTTTACGACAATGCAGACATTGCCGTCTACTGGCGTGAAGCGAACGACGATATCATCAAGAACATCAACGAAAGCGGCATGTATGGCTATGTGCGCATCATGGGTGACATCGATGAAATGAAAGAGTTTGTGCAGTCCAAGCGCGTAGAACGCGGTCAGCGTGCAAACTACGTTCGCGAACGCCATTTGAATCCCGACACTCGCGATACCGAAGAAAAACTCTGGTACCAGTTGAGCGAAGCCGACAAGACTTCTGCCATTTACTGCGCAAACGCGCTCCCGCTCCGCAAGCGTTGCTTTGAAATGACGGACGATGACTATTTGCTCCGCGAAGCGGAACATCGTCGCTGGATGATGTCCATGCTCCTGATGGGCTACCGCTCAGGGCCTACAGATGAGCGGACGTTTACGCGTCACGACATTATCCCGTTTGACCGTCTCCCCGAAGACCAGAAGTCCAAAGATTCGTACATTCTCGAAAATGCTGAATACATAATGAACGGGTAGTGCGGCTTTCCTTTTGTCGCGGCATTCTCGTTGCGACTACAGTTCTTTAACAAACGAAAAAGCCTCCGCAATTGCGGAGGCTTTTTCAAATACTTGCACGTCTAAGTTTGTGCGTTTAGAAGAATTACTGGATGCGGACGTTCACGCGGCGGTATTCTTCTCTGGAACCGTACTTGAACTTCTTGAACATGCGCTTGCCGTACCACTTAGCAGTGATCTTGGAAGCCGGGATGTACTTGGAGAATTCTGCCTTAACGGTTTCAGCACGGCGCTGAGAAAGTTCGTCGTTGTAAGCGACAGAGCCGAGGTCGCAGGTGTAGCCTTCCACGAGGAGGGAAGCTGCATCGATGTTGGTCTGTGCGAACTTGGAACCGACTGTTGCGATGACTGCGCGGCCTTCGCTGCTGAGTTCTGCGCTAGCGAGTTCGAAGAGGCTGCTCACGTTCGGGAATTCGATCGAGGTGGCCTGGCCGTTTTCAACCTTGGCAAATGCGTCGTTGAGGTATGCTTCGACTTCGGCATTCGTGGTCAAGAAAACCTGAGAGTTGTTCTTGATAGCTGCGAACTTGGAGAAGTCAAACGGTGCCGGCTGTTCTGGTTCCGGTGCCGGAGCTTCGACCTTGACCGGTTCCGGCTGCTTGACCGGAGCGGGCTTTTCAGATTTCTTGTCGCCGCAAGCGACGAGGACAGAGAGCGAGAGAGCTACCGGAAGAATACGACCAATTGTTTTTACCAGATTCATTAAAAACCTCCGATTGAAAAGTGGTATAATCCTTGGATCGCTTTTTAATATAAGTAAAAAAAGCAAATAAGGAAAATTTTTTTTATTTGTACAAAAAAAATTCGCCTATTACGGCGAATTTTTGTATGGAAATTGTGCGTTTTGCGATAAAAAACGAGGTTTAAAACGTTATTTAAGTTTCCATTCGAGCGTTTGCCCGGCGGCGAGTGGCACAACGCCGTTCACGACTGCAGGGACAGTCCACGATTCCTTGACAACTTCGATTTGCTTTGTCGTGCGCGGGAGGTGGTAGAAGTCTGCGCCGAATCCTGCGATGAAGTTCGGGAGCTTGTCGAGGGCGCCTGCGCGGTCAAATTCCTGTACCAAAAGCGGGATGGCGACCGGTGCACTGTAAACGCCAGCGGCACCGCACGGGCATTCCTTTTTGCCCTGCTGGTGCGGGGCGGAATCGGTACCGAGGAAGAACTTCGGGTTTCCGCTGAAGGCGGCTTCGCGGATGGCCTTGCGGTCTTCTGGGCGCTTCGGCAGGGGCTTGCAGAAGTGGTGCGGGCGGAGTGCATCACCGACGATATCGTCGAGAGTCATCATCAGGTGGTGTACCGTAAATGTGGCGGCGACGTTTGCGGGGAGTCGCTTCACGGCTTCGACGGACTTGGCGCTGCTCAAGTGCTCGAATACGATGCGGAGCTTCGGGAACTTTTCGGCGAGCGTTTCGACGCGCTTGATAAAGGCGGGCTCGCGGTCCAGGCAGAATTCACCGGGTTCTTCGCCGTGCACACAAAGTACCAAGCCAAGCTTTTCCATCATGGCGACAACCGGGAACACCGCTTCAAAATCGCTGATGCCGTCCTGGCTGTTGGTCGTCACGCCTGCGGGGTAGTACTTGCCGGCGACAACGCCTACTGCCATCATGTCCTTCAAGTCCTGTTCCGTATAGTTCGGGTTCAGCTTGAACGTCATGAGCGGTTCAAAGTCCGGGCGTACCGGAGCGGCGGCTTCGAGAATCTGTTTTTTGTAGTCTGCAATTGCTTTTGCGCTAGTCATCGCGGGGACGGTGTTCGGCATGATGATGGCGCGGCCAAACTGGCTCACGAGATCACGAACGTAACCGGGCATGAGTTCGCCCTGGCGCAAGTGCGCATGAAAATCGTCTGGTAAAGGGAGAAACATAACTGTAATTAAGTATTAGGTGAAACGGATTGAAGGTCGCGGAACTGGTCCTTCGAAATTTCGTTGTCCGAATGGAGCCAGTAATCAAAGGAGTGCGGCTCGGTAAGCTTTTTCTGGTGCAAGAATACGAGGTTGCAGTCCAGTTCTTTGGCAATCATGAGGTCGTGTGTGACGATGATAATGGACGTCTTGAACATCGTTCGCATGTTGTCGATCAACGGCAAGAGGTTTCGGCGGTTGTAGTTGTCGAGACCTGCGGTCGGTTCGTCCATGAGCAAGAGCTTCGGGTCCATCGCCCATGATCTTGCGATGGCGACTCGCTTCTGCATGCCCACGCTGAGTTCGTGCGGGAACATCTTGGCAAAGTCGCGCACTCGCATCAGGTCCATAGCCATGTTGACTTTTTTGGCGATTTCTTCTTCGGTCCCCATTTTGTGGTAGCGGAGCGGAAGTGCGATGTTGTCTACAACTCTCAGGTTCGAAATCAGTGCGGCGCTTTGGAGCACATAACCCACTTGGCGATTGGCTACTTCAAGTGCGGTAAGTCTTTCTGACGGAATGTATTCGCCGAAGTAATAGATGTGTCCCTTGAGCGGGCGTGCAAGTCCTGCAATCAGTCGGAGGATGGCGCTCTTGCCTTTGCCCGAAGGTCCTCCAATGCAAATCGTCTCGCCGAGTTTTAGCGTGAGGTTCGCTCCTGCGATGAGCTGGTTTTCTTCACTGCTCTTGCTGGTCCTGATATTTTCGAAATAGCTAACAGCCCTCGGTATCGAGAACATGGTTCCCGACAGCTCGTTTCTCGAAAGATAAATGTTTTCAAGTCTGAGGGCTTCGTCTAGCATCTTTAAATAAGCGTTGAAAGGTTATTCATGTAACTGATAAAGTAGTACAACGAGAGCACGACGTCAGCAAAAACGATGTAGAGGAAAGACGAAATAACCGAACGGGAGGTCGCCTTTGGCACTTGGCGAATATCGCGCTTGATGTTGAGCGCCTGGTAGCATGCGTTAGTTGTAATGATGATGCCGAAGACGAGCGGTTTTACAACGGCAAAGACAAAATCCGGAATAGTAAGCGCCTTGGTAATTTCGGTAGAGAGGTAGCTCCACGTAATCTGCAAGTTGGGGGCATTACCGGTAACGAAGATGATTGCCTTCGTGACGAGGAAGCCTGCTCCGATGGCGCTTGCGCTAAAGATGATGTTCATGATGATGGTCGCAATGGTACCACCGATAACGCTAGGCATGACAAGGTAACGGATGGGGTTGATACCCATGGTGGCAAGAGCGTCCACTTCGGAGTTGATGACCATGCCGCCGATGTATGTGGTAAGCGAAGATCCTGTACGGCCTGCGATAAGGAATGCCGTAAGGATGGGACCCATTTCGCGGATGAGGACTACCACCATGAGGTCGCCGACAAAGCCCGACATGCCCATCTTGCCCATGAGGGAGATGACTTCGATAATCGTAACGGTTCCGAACAATGTTGCGACGATGAACAGCGGCGGGAATATTTCGATACCCGTAAAGAACGTCTGCAAGATGATGTTGCGGGAGTCGCTCTTGAAGTTGTGGCTTTTGTCGAATAGGGACGCAACTGTGCGGAGAAACAGGGCGATGAGCTGCCCGAGTCTACGCTTCAAGATGAATATGCCGAGCGTGTGGAACAATTGCCCGACAGGGGTCATCTTTTGCCAGTTTTTAAGTCGCGTCTTTTCCATTATCGCTATGTATTGCCTCTAGGATTTCGGTCCAGAGTTCGTCGAGCCCGGTTTTCTTGAGCGAACTGACGCAAAGCGGCTTTTGGTCGAGGTCCAGACGCTGCTGGATGTCGCGGAGCCCCTTGGCGAGTTCGGACTGGTTCACCTTGTCTCGTTTGCTAGCGACAACCAACACGGGACAGCCCGTGGCGCGGATGCTTTCGACTGTTTCGATGTCGATCGGCGTTCCTCCGTGGCGGATATCTACGAGGTAGATAAGTCCCTTGAGGTCCTTGCACTTCTCGACGTATTCTCGGATAAAGTCGGACATCTGGTCGCGCTTTGCATTGTTGACTTTAGCGAACCCTACACCTGGTAAATCTACAAGAAAAAATTCGTCATTGACTTTGAAAAAATTCAATTCGCGCGTTTTTCCGGGGGTCGAACTGATTTTCACGAGCTTTTTCTGACCCATGAGGGTGTTCATGAGCGAAGACTTGCCCACGTTGGAGCGTCCGAGGAACGCAATTTGCGGGAGGTGTTCTTCGGGGAGACCTTTGAGGCTCACGGCTGCCTTGACAAACTTTGCCGAACGGACGGTGTAACCGCCAACTTCAACAGGGGCCTGGTGGACGACTTTTTCTTTTGTACTCATAAGGAAACTCTCCCTTCGAATGCGCGAAGCATGGTGACTTCGTCGATGAATTCCAGGTCGCTGCCCATCGGGATGCCGCGGGCAAGGCGAGTGCGTTTGACGTTGACGCCGGCGAGCATGCGGTCGATCATGAGCGCGGTGCTGTCGGCTTCGGGGCTAGAGCCGAGTGCAAGGACAAGTTCTTCGATGTTTTCTGCTTTGATGCGTTCCACGAGTTGCGGCAGGTGGAGTGCTTCGGGGCCGATGCCGTCGAGCGGGGAAATCACGCCGCCGAGGACAAAGTAAAGGCCTTTATGGACAGACGAACGTTCGAACGGCAGAATGTCTGAATTTTTTTCGACAACGCAGATGGACTTGGCGCCTTCGCGGGCTCTGCACGTGGGGCAGATGTCTTCGTCGGTGAAGGCGTGGCAGCGCGGGCACGGGTGGACCTTTTCGGCGGCCTGCATCAAGCTATCGGCAAAGCGTTCCACGTCACCTTTCTTGCGCGAGAGCATGTGGTAGGCGAGGCGGCGTGCCGTCTTCAGGCCAATTCCCGGGAGGGAGGCAAATTCAGAAATCAGGTTTTCTAGGCTTTGCGGTTCTACGTTCATGAGCGGGAGTCCAAATGCGCGTACAGCATGATTGTCAGCCATTCCTGGATGTGCTTCATGCCCACCCAGACGATGGCGCCTTTGACGCTTTCGATGACAGGCTTGTTGCGCACGTCTGAATTCACGAACTGCAAAAGGTTCGCCGAAATGTCCGGGTGCTTGTCGAATTCATCGCAGAGGACTTCGAGCGTCGGGCGTGTGCGCAAGAGCTTGATGATTTCTAGGATGGCGGCAGATGTCGCGTCAATCTTTTGTCCTGTTACGATTTCGGGTTTTGCAAAATAAAATCCCTGGAAGTAATCGTAGCCGATGTCTTTGCAGCGTTTGTATGTCGGTTCGTCTTCGACTTTTTCGGCGAGCAGCTTGATGTTTTTTGCTTTGAAGAACTGCGCCGCTTTTGCGATGTCTTCGGGCGAGTTGTCGACTAGGTCCATCTTGACGTAAGAGACGTATTCGAACAACGGCTCAAAACGGTGGATGTATTCGTCGCTCATGATAAAGTCATCGAGAGCAAGTTCAAAGCCGAGGGACTTGTGACGCTGAATGGCGCGGATGAGGTTCTCGTCTACAGCGACGTCTTCGAGAATTTCGAGGACGAAGCGGTCGGGGTTTAAAAGCCCGAATAAATTGTCGAGAAGAATTTCGCGACTGCAGTTGATGAACGCCTTTGATTCACCGACGAGGCGTGTAAGCCCGATGCTGTTCAAGATGTTCTCGAGCACCTGGGCGGTCGCCTGCAAGTCGCTTGCGATAACCGCAGTATCGCTACTTGGCGAGTCTCGGAATAGCAATTCATACGCGAAGATATTTCCATCGCGGTCGAGAATCGGTTGACGTGCCAAGTAAGCGAGAGATTGCATTTTTAGTTCGGAATGCGGAATTAGGAATTCGGAGTTTCTAGTTAGTAGGAAGCTGTAAGAACTTAGTTGGCAGACTTTAGAAATATTTAGGTCAGTAGTCTTTAGTCAATGGTCATTGGTTTTAAAGTATGGCGCCATAGGCGCGAATGCTTGTCTAATAACTAATGACTAACTACTAATGACCTTTCCATTATCTAATTCGTTAAATTCTAGCGCTTTCGATGCCGAACAGGAGAATGCTACGGGCGCCTGCGTCCCAGAGCTTGTCCATGATGGCGTTGGCTTCTTCGCGCGGCACCATGGCCTTCACGGAGTACCATTCACGACCGTGGAGTTTTGTCACTGTCGGGGCGTCGAGACCCGGAGTCATTTCGCAAGCCTTCGAGAGAAGTTCAGAGGGGCAGTCGTACTCGATCATCATGTACGTCTGTGCGACGAGCTTGCCCTGGATGCGGCGGATGAGCGTGTTGACTTCTTCGAGTTCAGTCTTCTGCGGGTTGCAGAAAATGGCGGCGTTAGAGCGGAAGAGCGGTTCGCCGATAATACGGAGACCGGCCTGCTTGAGCGTCGTACCCGTTTCGACAACGTCCACGATAGCGTTTGCAACACCGAGGCTCACGGAGATTTCGACGGCGCCTTCGAGCACCACGAAGTCCATCTTCTTCTTGTAGTAGCTTTCCACGATGTTCGGGAAGCTCGTTGCAATCGTTGCGTCCTTCAAGTCAGCGAGACTCTGGATCGGGCTTTCGTTCGGGACTGCAGCGCAGAGCTTGGAAGCGCCAAACGGGAGGTCCAAAACCTTCACGGCCGGGCTCTTCGCTTCAGCGTTGAAGTCGATACCCGTGATGCCTGCGTCGATGATGCCGCGACCCACGTACATCGGAATGTCGCTCGGACGGAGGAAGAAGAATTCGATACCGTTCTTGGAATCGATCTGGGTCAAAGTCTTGTAGGGCTTGGATGCCTTGTAACCGCAGGCCTTGAGGAGTTCCTGGGTCGGTTCAAAAAGCATGCCCTTGTTCGGGAGAGCTACCTTAATCATAGTTTTGCGTACACTTCTTCGAGGGTGAGACCTTTTTCCGCCATCATGACGGCAACGTAGTAGAGCACTTGAGAAAGTTCGAGGCACTGGGCGTCGCGCGATTCAAAGCGGGCTGCCATCCAGCTTTCGGCGGCTTCTTCGACGAGCTTCTTGCCGATGCCATGCGGACCCTTCTTGAAGAGTTCCGTGGTGCCCTTGCCTTCCGGCATGTCTTTCTTGCGCTGGCAGGCCAGTGCGTACATTTCTTCAAACGTCATAATTAGACCTCTTTAGTTTTACACGCCCAAAGATAAAAATTTAGGGACTGCTTGTATCGACGCATTCTGTGAAAATGATGGGAAATTCGTTGATTTGTCATGCCCGCCGCCGAGCGGGCATCTCCTTTTGACGAAATTATATTTATATTCATTATCATGAGTTGGTTTGAACGTTCGACATTTTGGAAGGGCTTGATCGGGACATGTTTGTTCTCTGGTTCTTTGGCATGTGCGCAGTCGATTGAGTCCGAAGAAAATATTGTGATGGAAAAAATCGTCTACAGAGATGAAATGTTCCGCACAACACCTGAAGGTTTGTCGAAAATCCGTTCCAACATCACTCCCGAAGTCTACACCTCTGGCGAACGCTATTTTCCGGTGATGCTTGTCGAAACAGCCGATTTCAAGGCCTTGGATTCTGCTTTTATTGCAAGGATGTTCAATGAAGAAGGTTTCAAGGAAAACGGGGTATACGGCAGCGTTCGCGATTACTTTATAGAAAGCTCCAATGGACAGTTTAAGCCGACGTTTGACATCTACCCGATAAAACTTCCTAATAATTTTAGCAACTACAATTCCGATAGCAAATTTATTTTGCCTTCTATAGATTCGCTGGTCGAACGCAGTGACTTTAAATCCCGTGCGAGCATGTACGGAAACGTTATCCCGTTTATCATCTTGCACCCCACCTCAAAAGAAGAAGCAAACAAGTACGACCGTTACTTTTTTAATCACATGGATGCCTTGAAAAATAGCACAGGTCGAATTTATTCAAAAAACGGCTACAGCTTTAATAGCTACGCTTTTGTATCGCAGAAAGCAGAAAAGAAACCTAATGCTACAAGTACAAAAGATGTTGCTATGCTTGGGGCTTTTATCCATGAATTTTGCCACGTTTTGGGACTTTCTGATTTGTATAGTACAAACGAGGATGGCTATGCGACAATCGGTCCTTTGCCGTATGATGTGATGGCACTTGGACTTCGCAACGGAAACGGCGGCTATCCGGCGACATTTTCTGCATTTGAACGCGAATCGGTGGGGTGGCTAACACCGACAGAAATTGCAAATCCCGATAGCGTCTATGTCTTGCAGGCTCTTTCAAAAATGCAAGCGTATGCGGTTTCAAACCCGAAGTATCCTAACGAATATTACCTTATTGAATACCGTCCTGCGGTAGGCTTTGATTCGAAAATTAAAAATTCGTCTTATAGCGGCAAACAAGGTAAGAATGGTGTTTTTATTTGGTATATCGATTATGATGCGAGAGTCTTTTCTTCCAATAAGACAAATGACGATGTCAATCACCAGCGTGTCGAAATGCGTTCCGTGTTGAGCCAGAATCAGGAATCCTTTACGGGCTTTAACTTTATCAATAATAATGGCAATGCATCTGTCGAAGGGATTTTTAATGTTGTCTTTGACGGAAATGACCGCGTTTGCTTTACGGTAAATCGTTCTAAGACTTTGGACAAATGCCCTGATATCGTCTCGTCCAGTTCTGAGGCTGAATCGAGTTCTTCATCGGTTTCGAGTTCCTCTGTCGAGTATTCAAGTTCGTCTTCGTTTGGCACTATCGGGCTGCTCGGTCATCGCTTGGTGCCTGGAATGCAAGTGCACTTGTCGCATGGAATGTTGAATGTGAAGATTCCGATGTCGGGTGAAAAAACGCTACGTTTTTACGATGCAATCGGGAACTTGGTCGGTCGGCATTCGTTTGTCGAACAGTCCGCTTCGGTCGATATTTCCGGGTGGAATCGTCCCGTCTTTGTGCGGCTTGACGTGAATGGGCGCCTGATTTTTGCAAAACGTGTGGCTACTTTGATGAAATGAAGTAGCAAAAAATCCGAGTTAACTATATTTTGCATGTTAATTTGGTGCCAAAGTGGTGCATTATTAGGATGAGGAATCGGATGAAGAACATTTGTTTACTGGGGAGCGCATTTGCTCTTGCTTTGTTAGGTTGTGCATTTACGAGAGGCGACAGCGTCTCCAAGGCTGAAAATTTTCAGGGCAAGACGGGCATTATCGGCGTGTTTCGCCAGCCGGCCTATTATTGCGGCGAAGGTATCCCGCATACGATGATGCTTGGCGGCAAGTCCATCATTGTAAAGCCCGCCTTTAGCAGCGAACAGGAAAACGTGTTCTTCAGCGAAATGAAGCCTGGCGTTGCGACGCTTACGGAATACAATTACACTTGCGGTGAAAACGAAAACAAGATGCAGCTCGATACGACAGGGGCTGGCAATGAACGTTTCCCGACGTCGGTCGTGATTCCGGAGAAGGGTTTCTGCAAGGTGGTCGTCTCGTTTATGGATGGTGACACGCTGTTTACCTATAATGGAGAGCTTTTGAGGGAGCAGTTTGCAAAGGCGGAAGTGGCGGTAAATACCGATAGCATCCCGTATTGCGATATTCTCGACAACAAGGGTCAAAAGATTTCGATGGTCAATCGCGATTCCGTTTTGGACGTGAAGTTTGCCGCTGCGGTGAAGGATGCGTCCGAAGCTCTTGAAGAAGAAAAATTTTCGGTCGTAACGCTTGACGATTACAGCGACAAGGTCACTTGGAATGGCGATAAGTCCAGACTCCTTGTGGTCACGCTTACGTCCGATCCCGAGACTTATAAGGATGGCGAACTCGTCAAGTCCGATAGCGTGGTCTGGGTCGTGAATGAAAAGGAACTGTTGCTTTGGTTCCAGGACCATAAGGATGGCGTGCGCAACTGGGATTTGAGATTCAAACAGCTCTTTGGCGAACCGAGAACGTCCAAGGCAACGCACATGGCGTTCTTGTGGGTAAAGCCGGATGACTTGATGCGCCCAGCATATATGCCGGATGTAAAGTCTTACGACATGCGTACGGCGTTTGAAGGTGAATTGAGCAATGATGCCGAAATTTCGGAACGCATGATGTGGTTCAAGAACTGGTTTGACGCTCGCGCTTCTAAAATTTATACAGGACCGGATGCCCGCCCGTGGACTCGCTTAGGTTATACGTACGACTGGGGGAGCAAGGCGGACAAGTATGGACTTACGGAATTTATCGTAGTGCCTGGTGCTGAAATGGATGTGCGCTTTACGCGCAATCTGAAGTTCATCGCCAACTGGATGAAGGACCGTAAATAGGACCTAGTTAAGTTTAGACTTTTTAATGATTGCTCGCCATAGTGTTTGGCGGGCTTCTTTGTATTTGCGTTCAAAGGCTGTTTCTGGGGCGATTGGGTCAAAACTCTCGCACTTAATTGTCATTCCCGCTTCCGCGCGTTCTTCAAAAACAATTCTCGCGGCTTCGGCAAATTCCCGGGCGTAGATTTCCCAGTTCGTGCGGAGTTCAATCGTTTTTCCGAGCGCAAGGAGCGTCGGGAAAATCGGGTGCATGTGGAAGCGTCTCGTAGCCTCGCTCTGCTTGGGCCACGGGTTCGGGTAATATACGGCATGGTACGGAATGGTCCACTTGCATGCTTTGACGTAATCCAATGCGAGTCGCCAAAAGTCTAGCAGTTCCGCGCGAATCCAGAATGCATTTGCAGGGACTTCTTCGCCTGCCGTTTGCGATGGGTTTCCTGCCTTGTTTAGACGGGCGCAGGACTTGTCTATCCCAATGACGGGAATGCCCGGAAAGCGGCGAGCGATGTGAATTGTGCTTTCGCCTGTCCCGCAACCGGAATCTAGAATCACAGCTTGCGGCGCAGTCTCCGCATTTGCACCGGGGGCGCCATCGCGTATTGCATTTGTCACCCCGGACGCTGTTCCGGGGTCACCATTTTTCCCGTAAAATTTCTCTACAAAAGCCTTGACTTCTGCAAATGCTTCTCGTGTGTGGTCTGCGATAGGACGCAAAAAAGTTGTCCGTGCGTATTTGCGGACAACTTCTTCAAGATCTTTATGCAGGGTTTCCTGATTCGATGTTACGGAATTTGCTCCAGACATTATTTGTTCGATTTCCAGATGTTCAGCAAGTCATTGCCGATGAACTCAAGATTGTCGAAGTGGAGTTCTGCATCGCTGTGGAATACAAGCCCCATTGTAGTTGCGCTCTTGCGCGTTTCTTCGTTGGGCACAATGTCTGCAAGTGCGAACTTGTACTTCTTTTTCTCTTGCGTGAGCTCCATGGAGCTCTTGCCGATGGTAAATGCTGCTCCACCAAGCGAGGCGTCGACGTCCTTGAGCGTTGCATCAATAATTACAAAATCTGCGGTGCCTTGGCCCCATGCTTCAAATGCAATCGTATCGATGGGGGTGAGGTCGTAGCTTACACCGGAATTTCCGATATCCACTTTGACAATGGCGCTAGCCTGCTTGTATGCGGATGTATCCGGGAACTCAATTGTAAAGTGGACTTCCTTGCCTCCGTTCCCATCATCTTGGATAACGGCTACAAAAGGTGAGCCGAAATTTGCATAAGATGCTGTCGGAGTGATTGTAAACGATGCAGGGTTTGATGAATCGTTTATAAATACCGGATCGGTGTTTATCGCCCACTGTCCACCAAAAGAGCCGAATATGAAATTTGTGTATTCGGGAGCCAGACGATGGTAGAAGTCTCCGTCTTCGAAATCATCGATGAGGAGTGTTTCTTTTTCTGGTTCCGGAGTTTTCGGCTTAAGTGTGGTGATGGAATCTCCAGCATCTGTTTCAACAGAGACCTTCACCGTGTCGGCAGTTTCTGTCGGGATAATCACCATGTTCAGATGACCTGCCGGGAGACCGAAAATTTCGAACTTGCCGTTCGTGATGGCGGCAGAATGGTCGAGACCGCGGAACTTGACGTAGCCGTTCATGTTTTTGAGGCTTTCTGTCGTATCGTCAATAAAGTCGGTAATCGAACCGCCGATAAAGACGGACTTCTGCAAATTCTGCTGTCCGAGTTCAACATCGCTTACGGTATCCTTGACATCCACAGGGAGCTGGAGTGCAAGTGCAGATTCATCAAGGGTGGCTTCCATCGTGTAGTTGCCAACAGCGACGTGTTCAATGGAGACAAAGCCGTTCGAGTCGGCGGTAGCCGTATAGCCTTGACCGTCGAGACTGTTGTGCTCGACGAGCTTGACGCGTGCATTTGCTGCAGGTGCATTGGCGATAAGAATCTGTGCAGTGATGGCGTTGCCAGCTTCTGTGCCGCTCGGACCGCCACCTGCTACGTTGTCAGAACCGCAGGCGCAAAGCGAAAACCCGATTGCAAGCGGTGCAATCAGCGAAATCATGCGTCTGTTGTTGTTCTGCTTCAAGTCCATACCCTTAATATATAATTTCTTTTTGAAAATCATTTTGCACCTCCTTTGTTTTCTGGCGAGGTAGGGCCAGTTGCCGGGTCTGCTACCTTGTCGGAGAGGGGGTACATGGCGATGTTCAGTGCGTAAACGCGGTCGGCGCGTTCGCTCTTGCGTGCAAACTGCAAAAGTCCGCGACGGAATTCTTCAATCTTGTGCTTGATTTCGGGCAGGTCGGATTCATCAGCGGTGAATACCACGCTCGAAATGTCGCGTTCTTCGGGCTTGTGACGGTCAAGTGATTCCTGCGCAAGTTCCATTGTGTGTCTGTGGAAACTGCGGACTGCAGAACTCTTGACTTCGCCGCCAGTACTGATAATCTGGTCGGTGATGTTCCAGCCGCCGGTGCCGTCCGGCACGACGAGCCCAAGCTGCTTCAAGATGCCGAGCGCGTTGCGGGCGTCATCCTGCGAAATAGGCGGGTTCAAATGCTTGCCGAGACCTGCGATATCGCTCGTGTCCTTCGTAATGCCGATGAGAGCGCGGAGTGCTGCACATGCCCAGCTGCCAAAGTAGGCGAGTTCCGGTTCCGAAAGCACGCGCGTTTCAAGTGAACGGAGTTCCAGGAGCTTGTAGTAAAGCTCGGAGAGCGTCTGCTTTGCCTTGGTCTTGTTGAACCTGTAAAGGGTCTTGAAATACTCTGCCCTTCGATCGTCTAGGCCGCAAATTCTGATGAACACGGGCAGGGTGCTCTCGTTCAGATGGCCTTCTTTTTGGAAAACTCGAACAAGCCAGGCCGGGTCCACGCCGGTTTTCTGGCCGAGATAGCGGTACGAGGTGAACGGGTTGTCTTTCTTGGTCTCGACAAACCAGTCCTTAAGGTACTCGCGATATTCCAGGTAATCTAATACTTCAGGCATACCCTATAATCTATATTATTATAGGGGCGTGTTGCGAAAACGCGTTGAGAAAATAGGCTTCGCGTTGTAAAATTTTCAACGAGCGTTGTAAATTGCCGTTTTTTAGCGAAAAACGCAAGGTACAGAGGCCTGTCATGCCCGCTAGAGCCTGCCCCGGACAGGTTCCGGGGAGCGGGCGTCGCCCTCTTGACAACCTTATCCTTCTAAAAATTTCAGCAAATCCGGCATCTTGTTGTGGGCGTCTTCCTTGCCGAGCTCGTAAAGTTCCGCAATTTTCTTCTTGTTGCTCTCGATGTCCGAAATCTTGATGAGGCGGCTTGGACGGTAGATGAAGACCTTGCCCTCAGATTCGAGTTTGGCCAGTTTGTCCAGCGCCTGGTTGTAGCGGATATGGCGTGTGGCGACCGCTTCGACGAATTTCGGGTAATGGCGGAACGCAAGCTTGACGAGCGGGAGTGCCTTGTTGATCTTTTTGCGGTAGCCGAGCGGGCGCGTGAGGATCACGACGGCGCGTTCAAAACCACTTTTGAACATGGGCTCGAACGGAATACTGTCGGCGACGCCGCCATCCAGGAACTTTTTCCCGTGGATTTCGACGACCTTGCTTAAAATCGGAAGGCTTGCCGATGCGCGGATGCGGTTCATGTCGTCTTCGTTGCGGTAGTCCAAAATGCGCGGGTATTCTGCAAGACCGGTTTCAACGTCTGTCATGCAGACGCGGAATTCGGTCTCTTGGCACTGGGCGGCGAACTTGTCAAATTCAAACGGGTCAATTTTGTATGGAATTTGCTTGTAGCAATAGTCGAATGCAAAGTAGTCGCCTGTGAAAAGCAGGTTCCTGAAGCTCATGTAGCGCGGGCTCTTGGAGTGTACGGTATCGACGCGGAAGTTGCGACCTATTTGCCCCGAGAGGAAACTGCATAAGTGCGTGGCGCCTGCCGATGTGCCGCAGGCCCCTCCAAACTTGATTTCTTTGTCGGCGAGTATGTCAAGAACGCCGCCGGCGTACGATCCGCGTAAACCGCCGCCCTCAACAACGATGGCTGTGTTTTTGTACTTCATAAAATTAACCCAAATCCGACTTATTAATCTACATTAATTAATTTGGCTATTTAACTACTTTAAACTTATTTTTGCATAATTTGTATTGATTTTATCCAAGCGTAATCTTTGGGGTGATTTACGAATTTTTCGGGATTTTGAGCGAACATGGCCAAAAATTCATCGCGCGTCATCAAAATGAAGTCGTCTACTTCGCCTGGCTGCGGAACGAGATGTTCCACTTCTTCGTCAGATAGCGTTATCTTGTACGTGTCATAATATTCGTTGTCGAAATACGTTCTGTTGTTTAAAGCGTTCTCGTGGGTCGCCTCAAAAAGGTATTCCAAGTCTTCGGGGCGTTTGGTGATGCCCATCTCTTCGCGGAGTTCGCGGACGCCAGCGTGTCGGCTGTCGTCGCCTGCGGTAATATGCCCGGCGCAGCTCGTGTCGAGCAGGTTCGGGTTGTTTTCCTTGAGGTGGCTCCGAAGCTGAAAGACGATTCTTCCGTCAGGAGCAAATGCCCAAATGTGGACGGTACGGTGCCAAAGTCCCTTCGCATGGACTTCTGTCCTACTGCGGGAATACCCCGCCGGAGTGCCGTCGCTGTTCAAAATGTCAATCATCTCTTCTGCCATATTCGCCACCTGCGGTTTGAGGAATTTATTTCACTTTTTTGATGACTTCTTCAGGTGTTATAAAATTTAGAACACTATAAGCAGACATTCCGCTTCCCATATCCTTGAATGAAGCTCCAAAGTGGTAAACTGTATCATCTATAAGTAAAAAACGGTCATGAACTTCACGCATTGATTTTAGTTCTAGTCCCGGATGTTGCCTTTTCAGTAGGGCCGCCTCGTCTTTCATTTGTGTGTTGATTCTTGCAGAATATATGGTTGCTGTGACGTTGCTTGCTCGCATAGCTGCAAACTTTAGCACTGTGATATCGGAAAATGGGTCAATAAAAACTATAGAGCGTTTGGCTGTTTTCACTAAATCAGCAATCAGGACGATTCCGTCAAATCGAGTGTTGGGGGCGATGATCCCTCCTGTAGGGGATTGTGAAGCTTTGACGAAGAAATCTATGTGTTGTTCTATTGCAGAAATTCGTGTGTTTTGATTTACGAATAGATTTGTCGTCGTTCCTTTGAATTCGGCGATTTCTGTTGTGTGCTTGTCGATTAGTTGCCGTTGCTCGTTTAATCGGTCTGCTATTTGCAAATTTGTTAATGCTAGTCGTTGGTTGATAGCATAGCCTTTTAGCATGTAGTCTTTAAGAACTTGGCTTGCCCAACGGCGGAATTTAACCCCTGTTTTGCTGTTGACTCGGTATCCGATAGAAATAATCATATCTAGGTTGTAAAAGTCAATTTGTCTTGCGACTTTGCGTTTTCCTTCATTTCGAACTACTCGAATTTTTCGAGTAGTTGAATCGTATTCTAGTTCTTCGGATTCAAATATTTCTTGGATGTGGTAGGTTATAGTATTTTCTTTAACTTTAAATAGTTTTGCCATTTGCCCCTGTGTAAGCCATACGGTTTCGTTTTCAATACGCACTTCCAACCTGACATCGCCTTCAGGTTGATATAATATGATTTCGCCTGTTTCGTTCATTTTTATCCTATAATGTTTAAAATGAGAGTCGGATAGCCGATTCTTTTAGAAATGGGTATATGTAAGGATTTAAGAAAGAATATAAGTAAGAATCTAATAAAGAGCTGTTTTCTGCTTGATACTGCAAAAACAGTTGAGCATAATCTATAAAAGAGAATCTCTAAAAACAAGGGGCGCGTTCTCTGAAAAAGTATTTATATTACCTATAGCAGGGGAGCGATGCTCGGAATGATGTATCTATCATTTTTTATGATTAATCTAATATGAATAATCTATTAGTCATTATTAATCTCCTATGCTACATTTGGGTGCGAAAAAAAGAAGGTGTATAAAATGGACTGGCTAATTGACCTGTTTGCAAAGCCCTCCGTAGGGCAACAAGTACTCGCGCTATCCTTGACGGCTGCCATCGGCATCATGCTGGGCAAGGTCAAGGTGAAAGGCGTGAGTCTTGGGGGAGCTGGCGCTCTTTTCGTAGGAATCCTTCTCGGTCATATCGGAATGCGAATCGAGCCCAGCGTTCTTCATTTTATGCAGGAATTTGGCCTCATTCTCTTTGTCTATACAATCGGTATGCAAGTAGGCCCGGGCTTTATTGACTCCATAAAGCGACACGGTCTGGTGCTCAACATTCTTGCGGTGAGTATCGTCCTCCTGGGTGTACTTGCTACCGTTCTTATTTACTTCACGACGAACATGCACGATAACGTGCCGGTGCTGATTGGCATGCTTTGCGGAGCCGTGACGAACACCCCGTCGCTCGGTGCTGCGAATTCTGCTCTGACGGCGGCTGGCGTGGACGCTTCACTTACGGGCGTTGGCTATGCGGTAGCTTACCCGTTCGGCGTGATTGGCATTATCCTCGTGATGATTCTTGTGCGCGTATTCTTTAGACAAAAACCGGAAGTTGCTGCCGCAGAATACCAGAAAGAAATTGCAGAACAGTCCAAGGAAATCGTCTCTTGCACACTCCGTGTGGACAATGCAAATCTTGTGGGCTGCAAGATCAAGGACATTCCGGGGCTTACTTCTTCGGGTGCCGTGGTGACGCGCCATGCTCGCGATCAGGTGATTAACATGCCGAAGGGCGATATGACACTTGAGCTCCATGACTTGGTGCATGTCGTCGGAATGCCGGATGCGATTGAAAGCTTGCAGAAGATTATTGGCGAAAAGCAAGAAAACCCGATTACGCTCCAGAAGTCGAATTTGGCGGTCAAGACGATTCTCGTGACGAACAAGAAAATTCTTGGCAAGAGCATTCAGCAGCTTGCGCTCAATGACCGCTTTGGCGTGACCGTGAGCCGCGTGACGCGTGGCGGATTCAAGTTCACCGGACGCCTCGATATCCGCGTGAAATTTGCAGATAAGTTGCTCGTGGTCGGTACGCCGGAAAGCATTGCCGCAGCCGCAAAGGAATTGGGCGACTCGCTCACGGCGCTTGACCATCCGGAAATTCTCCCCGCATTCCTCGGCATTTTCCTTGGCGTGATTGTCGGAAGCATCCCGCTTGTAATTCCTGGAATGCCGACCCCGCTCAAGCTCGGTCTTGCTGGTGGTCCGCTGATTGTTGCGATTATTCTCAGCCGCAAACGCAAAATGGGCCCGCTCAACTTCTTCATGGCAAACAGCGCAAACCTCATGCTGCGTGAACTCGGTATTACGATATTCCTCAGCTGCGTGGGTCTCAATGCCGGTATCAAGTTCTTCGATGTGCTCTTGAATGGCGACGGTTTCTACTACATGGCGCTCTCGGCAATTATTACGTTCTTCCCGCTGATGATTGTGGCGATTGTTGGCAAGGCGGTGTTCAAGGTCAATTACCTCTCGCTTTGCGGTGTGCTTGCAGGTGCAACGACTGACCCTCCAGCGCTTGCGTTCGCAAACGGCCTCAGCAATTCTGAAGCAACGAACATCGGTTACGCATCTGTCTATCCGCTCACGATGTTGCTGAGAATCTTGAGTGGGCAAGTGCTTGCGATACTGCTTATTTCTTAGAGCGTTGGCGAGATGCGTGGCAGAATGCATAACAAGATGCGCGTGGCACGATAACTGTTATTTTGGTTTTCCTGGTCATAACAAAGGGCGGCTCGAAAGGGCCGCCCTTTTCAAATGTGGTTGGAAAAAAAATGAGTCTTTTGGTAGGAAATAAAGGTCGTTCTGTAACATCAGGTCAAATTTTTATTTATGTTTACATTGAAAAGCAAGAGGTCTTATCGAGTAATTGCATTTTGACATAAGTTTGAATGTCTGCGCTTTTTAAGTATGGAAACCATGGCAGATGACATCAATTGTCGTATGAAAGTTTTAATTTGAAGCTGTCAGCGAAACTGATGGAAAAATGTAAGGACTCAAAAAGGAATTTTTAACAAGGAAAGGTGAAACCATGGAATACGCTGAAACTTCAGAAACGAACGATCAATCCCAAAATGTAATCTTAAAGGGTATCGATAAAATATATGATGCAGTGGTTAGTGGCTCTGTTCCTGGTACGGATTCGGCTACAGAACTTGCTGAATCTTATTTGGCTGAATATAGGAATCCTTTGGATGCGGCAAATGCCCTTGTTCGATGGCAAAATGCGAAAGCGGCTGTCGATGGTGCTGCGACAAGTTTTGGCGGTTTTTTGACGATGCTTGCTACTTTGCCGGTTAATGTTGCCAGCGTGTTGTTTATTCAAATCCGAATGGTTGCTGCTATTGCTTATATTGGTGGCGTTCGTGATTTAAGGGATGATAAACTGCAGACTGTAATTAAGTGTTGCTTATTGGGTGAGAGTGTTTCTAGCGTTGCTAAAAAAGCGGGTATCGAAATTGCTCAGAAGGTGGCGCTGAAGAAGCTGATGCCGATGATTTCGGGCAAAATGCTTACTAAAATTAATCAGGCTGTAGGCTTCCGCTTGATTACAAAGTTTGGATCGAAAGGCGTTATTAATCTGGGCAAAGGTATTCCGCTTTTGGGAGCTTTGGTTGGAGCGATTTTTGATGGGGTTTCTACTAATATTGTGGGCAATGCAGCCATCGAAGCTTTCATTGTGAATAAGAATGAGGTTTAGTTTTTTACCTAATAAAGTTAAAAAATATGGAAAATACAACATCTTCGGAAAGTGTCATTCTGAAAGCCGTTGATAAAATATACGATGCTGTAATCAACGGATCTGTTCCGGGTACGAATTCGGCTGCTGAACTTGCTGAATCTTATTTGGCAGAATATAAGAATCCGTTAGACGCTGCTAATGCACTTGTTCGTTGGCAAAATGCAAAAGCGGCGTTTGATGGAGCGTTAACGGGGCTTGGTGGTTTTTTGACAATGCTTGCTGCTTTGCCTGTTAATGTTGCTAGTGTGTTGTTTATTCAAATTCGAATGATTGTCGCAATAGCCTATATTGGTGGCGTTCGAGATTTTAAGGATGAGAAAGTTAGAACTATTGTGAAGTGCTGCTTGGTGGGCGAATCTATCTCTAATATTGCTAAAAATGCGGGGATAAAAATAGTTCAAGAAGGTGTCAAGGTTGCTGCTACTAAAATGATTATGGAGCTTCCTGTGGTACATGCTCTTAATCGAGTTGTAGGGACGCGCATTGTTGCAACTTATGGTCCCAAAATGAGCTCTAATTTTGTTAAAGGTATTCCGCTTTTGGGTGCTTTGATTGGGGCTATTTTTGATGGTGTTTCCACGAATATTGTTGGAAATGCCGCGATCAAGACTTTTATTGAAGAGAAGTCAGAAGGGTGATTTTATGAGCTGTTCGTTTCTTATTATACTGTTTATTGTTGAACTTATTGCTGTTATTGCGGGTATTTTTTTCCTTCCGGGTTTACCTGCTTTTGTGATTGTAGGACTCCTGTTAGATTGGTTCTTGTATTTAATGATGAACGGTTAATGAATTTAGAAAGTTCTCTGAGTGCTATTTTTGTTAAAAAATCCCCCTATGCCCTCCAAGTTCTACTGTAAATATTGCGGAATCGGTTTCCCTTCTGTTTTTGCGTTGGTGCATGCTCGCTGTGCAAAACAGGGCAGCGGTGCAAACCATGTGTTATATGAAGGGTCTGAAAAGTCCAAGTACACTTGCAAATATTGCGGGTTGCAATTCCAGACGATATTTGCTATGGTAAATGCCCGTTGCTTAAAGAGTCCGTCGAAAGGCGGCCACGAACCGGCTCTGTAATTGGCATTAAGAGAACTGTTGCAGTAAAATGCAGCAGTTCTTTTTTATCATTTTTTTTGACGTTGAATCTATTTTTTATTTATGTTTAAGATGAAACTGGCTTAATGAGGGCTCTTATCAGGTATTTACAAAATTTTGTTGAGAATGGTAAATAGTCTTGTCTGGCTATATCAATTGTCTCATGTTACTGTACTTGCTGATGTGTAGCAAGAGAGAATACATCGGATAATAAAGGAGAAAAAATATGCGTAGAGCTACTAACGCTGCTGATATTCGTAATACGTTTTTATTGATGATTCGACAGCTGTCTTATTTTGACGAGTCCATTGTCTACATTCGCAAAGAAAGAAACTTATTAAGCTTTGGTAAACTAGGCCTTATGCGAGATTCTATTGCGAAGGATGCTCCGGTAGAAGAAGTTTTGTTTTGTATGTGTGATGAAGTCTCTCCGCAATTGGGGATTACTGGTGTTATATTGACATATAATTGTATGTACATAAAAGCCTCAAATGCTTCTTTGCAGGTTTCCTTTGATAAGGTGAAATCGATTTATTCTGATGGAAGTAGCTTTTTTGTTAATGATCATGAGTTCAAATTTAGCCCGAAAATTAGGCTTTTGAAAGAATTGGTAGATGTTGTTAAGGATTCTATTGCTCGGTGTGATTTTTCTTATTGTCCGCTGCATGTTGAAAAGTATGAATCAGAGAATGATATAGCCGAAGGAAATGAATCTGAAAAAGATGATTTTGAACAAAATATAATGCAAAGAAATGAAATAACTAGTGAAAATGTAACTTGTAATTCTTGCGGTGCAAAAATTGCGGTCGGCTCAAAGTTTTGCCCGGAATGTGGTGCTAAGCAAAATTTTCAAACTGTTTGCCCTAATTGCGGCTTTCAGAATGGTTCCGTCTTTAAGTTCTGTCCTGAATGTGGAACTAAACAGGAGCCAGAAAAAAGTCTGGAAACTACTGCTCGTTTGCAGAATCATGAAAACCATGCATCATCATTGGATGGACAAAATAATAGATGGGAAGAAAGCGAGGCTTACGCGGTTCTCGAGAAAGATTTTGAAAATCTACTTTCAAAAACTGTCGATACCTATAATAATGGGAAAATAACGACTGTTTTGGCGAGGCCGTTCTTGACTTCAAACATTTTCTCTCATTTGATACTCGCGTACAGTGCGAAGGCAAACGGTAATGTTGATGCATTGTACAATGCGTACATAATGAATTTTTGCGAATTCTCCATGTCTGCGGAGGAATACAAAAAAGAACTCATGGATCAGTTGCTCCTTGCCACGCCATATGCGTTGCTGATTATCAACGACATTATCAATTTAGTCGCAGATAAAACGGGAATGGATCTGTCCGAAATTCGCCTGAACGAAAATGGCTTGGATGATTGGTATCTTGGTAATCTCAACACTGTCTTGGATGGTATAACTGCTGAAATCAGAAAGCAGACTTCATTTTACCCGCAGCTAAGGGCATCCATGGATGCCCTCAAAGCTAAAGTTAGTAAATATAATTCTCAAAACTTCATACAGCGGAATAAGGATGCTTTCATTAATGTTGGTGTAAATTTCGCTCGTGGATTTTTGGGAGACCCAACAGTGATTGTCGACGGAATTAAGGAGTTCTTTAGCGATGGAACAGATCCGGACTACAAGATGTACCAACAAACGGTCGAACAAATCATGGAAGTGTCCGAAGGCGGAATTGAAGCGGCATACAGTCTAGAAAATACTTTTGAAGATCTCTATTTGCAAATACTTACAAATGGCGATTTCAAAAGTTGGTTGATGGATGCCTGTAAAAAAATGGTAGATGCAGGGATAAGTGTCAGTGTAATCTCCGAATGTATCCAGATAAAAACAGCAGATATAACCTGGGATGATCAAGAACCCGATGACAGTGAAGAAAAGTTCAATTCCTTGGATATATATTCTGATTTCTTATGCTGTGCATTGATTGTAAGGGATTCTGTCGCGCAGCAACCTATGTGGAATCTAGGATGTAAAATGCTTGATTGGATGGTGAAGGCTGAAACATACATCTATTATCCCGGCTGCACCGATACGACTAGAGATGATTTAAGGGGATATTACGAAGAACTAAAAGCGGCAACGCAGTTTCTGAATGATCCCTTGAATGAATATATGAAAAAAGTCGTGATAGATAATCTCGGTCATATTCAGAGCGATGAAGGAATGTCGCCGATATACGTTATAAGTGACGGGGAAAGCAATAATGACGAATTCGAGTTCTTCGAAGAAAAACTTTATGCTGCAAGGGATAAATACGCTCCCGATTTAATGATTTCGGAAATACTAGCGTATTATGACGATACCCTTTTTGGCAAGGGAGATGATGGTTTTATATTGTCTAAAGACTCCATTTACATTAAGGAATTTGGGTCTGACGTTCAAGTCATTCTGTTCGATGATGTCAAAAGCATCTTTTGGAACGAAAGCAAAAATTGGCTAGGAACATCACGTTTTCTGCAAATAAACGGAGTAGATTATAGTTGTGGGCTAGATGAAAATGTCCTAGATGCCCTTGTTTTGGGTCTAAGGAAAATTGTAGCAGAATATCAGAAACTTTAAATATATTTCATAAATGTGAGTACAAAGAACATATGTTTGATCAAAAAAAGGTAGTCTTACGACTACCTTTTTTGTATAAGTCCCTTTCTAGTCGCTTTACATTTATGAGAGTGAATCTGCTCGAAGATGCGGGTATTGCTCCCTTATGGAATTTCACGAAACTTAGCCATATTGCTTTGTTAATGTTATTGCCGTTATGTTTAGAATTGCAAGTACGCGGTCTCGTATGTGACGTCATTAATTGTCGTGCCCTGATGCTAGATTAAGGCCATAACAATACGAGGATTTATGATGAACACAAAGAGGGCTCCGCTGACTCCTGCAGTGCGTTTCAGGCTTTTGTTGGTTTTTGTGGGTATGTTGATGATTTGGTACTATGCGCAGATGTTGGTGTATGCGGAAGTACTATTTATTTTGGAGAGGCTAAGTAGTCGTTTTTAGACTACTCTTGAGTTGCTTTCTTCTTGTCCATGTGGGCGTAGATGCCGGCGAGGATTGTTCCGCTGATGGAATGGTAGGCGCAGCTGATGGCGCATGGCACAACGCAAAGGGCTGCTTCCGGGTGGAGGGCGAGATTCTCCGGGTTTGCGAAGAATGCGCCGGCGAGGACTGTTGCCATGCCTGCATTCTGCACGCCGACTTCAATGGAAATGGTGCGCTTCTTGGCGGTGTTGAATTTGAACAAACGACCGACGCTGTAGCCGAGCACGTAGCCGAGGCCGTTATGCAAAAACACCACAGCGAGGATGAGCGCGATAAGGCCAAAGCCGTTCGCGAAAAGCTGCGGGCGCACGGTTACGATGACGCCACCGACGATTAACGCAAGGCCGATGACGCTCACGGCAGGCATGTTCGATTGAAATTCCTTGAAGCCTGCGCGCTTGCCGAAGAAGTAGTTACAGGTGAAGCCGATGAGAATCGGGAAAATCGTTACGTAAAGGATATTGAGGAACATGCCGACAGCGTTTACCTCGATGCTCGTGTCGGCGAGCCAAAGGACCAAAAGCGGGGTCATGAGCGGAGCGAGAAGCGTGCTTGCCATGGTCATGCTCACGGAGTAGGTCACGTCGCCTTTAGCCAAAAAACTCATGACGTTACTTGAAACGCCACCCGGGCAGCAACCGACGAGAATAATGCCGATGGCCAAATACGGGTCAAGTCCAAAGAGTTTTGTGAGTGTGAATGCGACGAGCGGCATAATGGTGTACTGCGCAACGGCGCCGAGGAAAATATCACCAGGACGTTTCATCAAGTTGCGAACATCGTCCATGGTAATGGTGAGGCCCATGCTGAGCATGATGATGCCGAGAATAATCGAGCTTGTGTTGCCGTGAACCCAGCCAAAAAGCGTGGGGATGAAAAATGCGATGACTGCACATGCGATGACGAAAAGCGATGTGTATGTCGATAAAAAGCGGCTAACAGCCTTTATTAAATTAAGCATTGTTATATCCTTCTTTTTGAGGTGCCCTAAATATAGGCATATACGCAGTGCGTGGCTATATAAAAATGGTGACTAAATGTCAAAAAAATACGGCACCGTTTTTGCGGTGCCGTGCAGAATTTACTTGTGAAATCGCAGATTTCTCAGTTACAGATTACACTTTTTCGAGAGCCTGAGTGAGGTCGGCGATGATGTCTTCGACATTTTCGATACCGACGCTGAAGCGGATGAGGTCCGGTGCAACGCCTGCTTCGATGAGCTGTTCGTCGGTGAGCTGACGGTGCGTATGGCTTGCCGGGTGCAGCACGCAGCTACGGGCGTCGGCCACATGGGTCACGATGCAGATCATCTTGAGGCTATCCATGAACTGGATGGACTTTTCACGACCGCCCTTGATGCCGAACGTGAGAACGCCGCACGGGAGGCCTCCCTTGAACTGCTTCTGGGCGAGTTCATAGTACTTGTCGCCTTCGAGGCCTGCGTAGTTAACCCAAGCGACCTTCGGGTGGTTCTTGAGGAACTTAGCGCAAGCGAGAGCGTTTTCGCAGTGGCGCGGCATGCGGAGGTGCAAAGTTTCGAGACCGACGTTCAGAAGGAATGCGTTCTGCGGAGACTGGATAGAACCGAAGTCGCGCATGAGCTGTGCGGTTGCCTTCG
>Ga0310695_10000970_pt1 | contig 70279 bp, 54 predicted proteins | sample RumenRJG_04DNA_FD_203882 | JGI IMG/M metagenome (GOLD analysis project Ga0310695, IMG submission 203882) | Bovine rumen microbial communities from Lethbridge, Alberta, Canada - RJG_04 (v2) (version 2) | ecosystem: Host-associated > Mammals > Digestive system > Stomach > Rumen | place: Canada... | reverse complement strand
TTGCGGCCCCTCGGAACGCCACCGCGCTCCGCGCGGCTGGCGGGAGACGACCAGATCGACGGCGCAGCCCACCGCCCTCGGTCGCCCTCATGGGCCTGCTCGGCCTGGGCATGCTCCTGAAGCGCCGTCACGCGTAGTCAGCAGCAACCAACCACAAACACGAAGCCCGGCGGGAAACCGCCGGGCTTTCGTTTTCGGTGATGTCGCTTTGCTACAGCGCCGCGGCGGAGATGCGGAGTTGCACGCCGCAGGCGCGGGCGAGGCGGAAGAGGGTCGGAAGCGTCGGATGCCGGCCCTTCTTGAGCTGGGCGATGTAGGGCTGGGAAACGTGCATGCGCTTGGCGATCTCCGCCTGCGTGAGGTGGGAACCATCGATGATGCTCTCCATAAGCGCGTAGGATTCCTCTTCCGCGCGGACTTCGGCAAGGACTTCTTCATAGCCGGGCTGGGCGCGAATGCGGGCGAGGGATGCGTCGCTACGGGCCTTCATGGCCGCAAGTTCTGCCTTGGTCATAGTCCGAGTTCCTTTCTGATTTGGAGCGCACGGTCAATCTCCCGGCGCGGAATGTCGTTTGATTTCTTGGAGTATCCGGAAAGAACGTAGATGATTGTTCCGGCATCGTAGCAGTAGAAGTACCGGTAGTTTCCGTCCGTCAGTATCCGGAAGGCGAAGAGGTTCTCTTGTCCTTCGACCTTCTCCGCGCGCGGTGCGCGAAGGAATCCCTGCTCGGCCAACAGTTGGAGAATCGCGGCGTACTTGCGCTGCGAAAGCGGATCCATGGTTTCCATGAACTCGCGCGCCCGGTCGGTCTGGATGACGGTTTTTCCCGGCATGTCGTTCCTTTCGCGGAGTATGCTATGCAAGACCTGAAAATAAGTCAAGTATTATTTTCAAGTAATACCTCCCCGAGCCCTCCGTCGCCCTCATGGGCCTGCTCGGCCTGGGCATGCTCCTGAAGCGCCGGAAGGCGTAATCGGAGCGAGCTCCAAACCAACGCGAAGCCCGGCGGGAGACCGCCGGGCTTTCGCTTTCATACGGAGGAAGCCCAGCGAGGGCCCCGCGCGGCGAGCGCGCGGAGCGCGGGAGGCGCGTGGGGTTCGGCCGTCGATGTGGTCGTCTCCGCCGATCGGCCCCGCATGGGGCCGGCGGCTGCCGAGGGGCCGCAAGCGGGGCGGAAGCCCCGCAAGGCCCCGAGGAGGAAAGAAGGAGGCAACCTCGATCCAAGGGAAGGCCCTTGCAGGATTGCGCGCGGCTCGCGCGGCGCCTGGCGGCGCCGCCCCGGAGCCGGTGGCGCTCCTGCAACCGCGCGGGGGCGGGCCGCCCCCGCGCGGCACCGGCATCGCTTGGTTGCGACTCGGATCGACCTCGGGGCCTTGCCGGGGCGTGGGCGGCCCGCGCTACGCGCGGCCGCCCGTTCCCGCCCCGGCTTGCGGCCCCTCGGAACGCCACCGCGCTCCGCGCGGCTGGCGGGAAACGACCAGATCGACGGCGAAACCCACCGCCCCATGGGGCGGCGTGGCGGCGCGCTTGCGCGCACGTGGGCGCTGGGCTATGCTCTTCCACCGACGGAACGCACCGTCGACAAAACACCGCCGCCATGAAGATCACCCACCTCCGCGCCAACCACTTCGACCGCCCGCTCGGGTGCGACCTCTCGAACCTCTCGCTCTCCTGGATCCCCGAGTCCGACAAGGCCGCGAAGGCCATCTGGTCTCGCGTCCGCATCGCCGCGGACTCCGGGTTCAGGCAGCTCCTGCACGACAGCGGCAAGGCGCCGCTCGATTCGCTCGCCTACGCCCCCGCGCTCGACCTCGCGCCCCGCACGCGCTACTTCTGGCGCGTTGACGTCCTCGCCGACAACGGCGAGACGGCGTCCGCGGACTCGTGGTTCGAGACGGGCAAGATGTCCGAGCCCTGGGAGGCGCAGTGGATCGCGCGCGACCTCGCGAAGGGCAGGAAGGGCTCGACCGGACACTTCCGCCTGCGCGGCTCGTTCACGCTCCCGAAGGGAGCCGACCCCGCCGCGGTGCGCGCCTACGTCGCCGCGCTCGGCGTCTTCGAGATCTTCGTGAACGGCGTTCGCGCCACGGACGAGGTGCTCCTGCCCGGCTACCACGACTATCTCAACCACGTCCAGACGATGGCGTTCGACCTCGGGCCCTTCCTGAAGCCGGGCCGGAACGAGATCAAGCTCCACGTCGGCAAGGGCTGGTACCGCTCCAAGATGGCGGGCTGGGAGAAGAACATCCCGACCTACGGCGACCAGTCCGCCGCGATCTGCGAGGTGCGCGCCGGCGCGAGGCTGCTCGCGAAGACGGACGGATCGTGGGAAAGCGCGCCCTCACCCGTCACGGAGAGCGAGATCTACTACGGCGAGGACTTCGACGCGCGCATCGCGGCGGCGCCGGCGAAGTGGACGCCCGCCGCGGTCGTGCGGAAGCTCCCGCGCCGCGACCCGAGGAAGTCCGCCTTCGACGACCGCGCGCGCCGCGTGGGTCCGCTCACGGACCGCTTCTCGCCGCCGATCCGCGTGACGGAGATTCTGGAGAGGCCCGACGTCATCCGCACGCCGAAGGGCGAGGTCGTGCTCGACTTCCGCCAGGAGATGACCGGCTGGGTCGAGGTCGTGAACCGCGCGCCGGCCGGCGCGACGTGGAGCGTGGAGGCGGGCGAGATCCTCGACGCCGACGGCAACTTCTTCCGCGACAACCTCCGCGGCGCGCGCGCGAAGTTCGTCTACACCTCGGCCGGCGAGATCGGCAAGGCCGTGCGCCCGCATTTCACGTTCTTCGGCTTCCGCTACGTGCGGCTCACGGGCATCGAGAACCCCGACCCGAAGGACTTCCGCGGGCTCGTCATCCACTCGGACCTCCTGCGCACGGGCTCGATCGAGACCGGGAACAAAAAGCTGAACCGCTTCTTCCTCAACACCGTGTGGGGCCAGCGCGGCAACTTCCTCGACGTGCCGACCGACTGCCCGCAGCGCGACGAGCGCCTCGGCTGGACGGGCGACATCCAGGCCTTCAGCGGCACCGCGAGCTTCCACTACGACTGCGCGGCGTTCTTCAACAAGTTCGTCTGGGACATGATCGGGCTACAGAAGGACAACCTCGGCAGCGTGCCCTTCACCGTCCCCGAGCCCGTGCAGTGGTGGGTCGACCGCCGCAGCCACGGCTCCGCCGCGTGGGGCGACGCCGCGACGGTCGTCCCGTGGACCGCCTACGTCCGCACCGGCGACAGGTCGCTCCTCCGCAAGATGTATCCCGCGATGAAGATGTGGGTGGACTACATCCAGACGCGCGACGACACGAACGACGGCGGCCGGCGCCTCTGGCTCAAGGACTGGCACTTCGCCGACTGGCTCGCGCTCGACAACTACAAGGACCCGCTCTCCTCGCTCGGCGCCACGGACCACTTCTACGTCGCCTCCGCCTACTACGCGCGCTCGACCGAGCTCACGCTCCGCGCCGCCGAGGTCCTCGGGCTCTACGAGGACGCGGAGAAGTATCGCGCGCTGCTCGCCGAAATCAAGGACGCGATCCTGAAGGAATACTTTTCGCCGAACGGCCGCTGCGTCGTCGACACGCAGACCGCCTACGTCATGGCGCTCGCGTTCGACCTCGTGCCGGCGGCGTGGCGCAAGCGCTGCGCCGACACGCTCGCGAAGAAAATCGAGGACAACAAGTGGGCGCTCGACACGGGCTTCATCGGCACGCACCTGCTGTGCCGCGTCCTCGGCGAGACCGGTCACGCCGACATCGCCTACAAGCTGCTGCTGCGCGAGGAATACCCGAGCTGGATCTACGAAGTGGATAGCGGAGCGACGACCGTGTGGGAGCGCTGGAACGGGCAGGGTCCGGCCTCGCGGCCGGAGTTCCTCTCGATGAACAGCTTCAACCACTACGCCTACGGCGCCGTGGCGGAGTGGATGTACCGGGGCGTGTGCGGCCTGGAGCCGGACGAGGCCGCGCCGGGCTTCCGGCACGTCTTCCTGCGCCCGTCGCCCTGCGCCGACCTCGGCCGCGCGAAGGCCGTCTACGACTCGCCCTGCGGCCGCTGGGAAAGCGGCTGGGAGGTCGTCCGAGCCACCGGGGGGGCGAGCTCTCCGAGCGAGCCGCGGTTCCGCTACCGCTTCCGCGTGCCCTTCGGCTGTACCGCGACGCTCGAACTTCCCGGCCGGGCGCCGCGCGAACTTGGACCCGGAGTCCACGTCGTCCGCGCTTGATCTCCGGACGGAATCTTTGATTGATTCCGCCCGGCCCCGTCGGGACGCGCAACCGCGCGTCCCTCGATCCGCCGTAGTCTCCCTCGCGCCCAATCGGGAAGCACAAAATCGCTTGTAAATAATTTTCTCCGACCGTGTTGCGGATTTCTCTTGACCTCCGGGCTGCCGGCGGGTAGAATCGGCGCCGTTCACCCCAAGCCCATCCCCGCCATGCCCCTCTTTCCCTACGTTTCGTCGTTCGGACCTCCCAGCCCCTTGGAAAAGGACCTCGACATGACCCAGGAAGGCGTCGACTTCCTGACCGCGCTCCCCCTCGTCGTCGGACTCTGGCAGATCATGCTGCCGCTGCTCGCCGGCGGCGCGGTGCTCGGCCTCTGCGCCTGGGCGTGCGAACGCGCGGGCAAGGCCCTGAACAGGCAGTACCGGATCCGGATGCGGCGCGGCTACTACTGGTTCGAGAGCCGCGAGGAAGAGGCGAGGCGGAGGTTCGCCGAGGCCTGCCGAGAAACGTATGGATCGAGGGGCCCGGACCAAAGAAGCTACTGCGACATCCTCCAGGAATTCCATCGCGAGATGAGCGAGATCGCGGAGGAGCGTCGGCGGGACTACGCGAAGCGCTGGCGGCCGGACCCCGCCTTCGCCTGGTCGTCGCCGAAGGCGCTGGCGGGATGCGAGCGCCGGCGCGCAAAGCGGGCGGCCGCGTGGCGCGCGTGGGCGGAGAAGTTCGCCGCGGCGATTCGTCTCGGCAAGACGCCCCCGGAGCCGCCCTGCGGACGCCGCGGCGGGAACGGCGGCGCGCCGATCCGCCGGCTCTGCGAGCGCTCGCTCAATCCGCCCCCGTCGCCGGAGGCGCTCGCCGCGCAGTGGGAAAAGGCGCACGGCCGGGGACCCGTCGAGGAGAAGATCCGGCTCGGCTCGATGATGCTCGACATCGAGGCGGCGGTGGACAGCTCGCTTATCCGCAATACGGACGGAGAGATCGTCGGAAGGAATCCTGGCGTGCGGGGATGGCTGCGGGAGAACTGCCCGGCGATGATGCGGCACTACCGGGTGCTGATGGACTGCCGGCAGCTGGCGGACAGGTTCCGCAAGGTGCACGGCGTGCGCGACCCGCTGCCCGCGACGATCCTGCTGGAGAAGGAGCTCCCCAAGAGCGTCCCCGCCCCATGGCGCAAGGCGCTCGAACCCCGCCACGCCGCCGCACGGCGGCTTCTGGCGCTTCCCGCAACACGGTCGGAGAGATCGTTTTTACAGGTATTGGAGAAATGTCCGATACTGGGGGCGGCGCCGCGACCGAGCGCGGGCGGGAAACGGCTTACGGGATGACAGGCGCCCCGGTCGCCGCACGAAGCGCGGACGATTCTGCGGCTGGCGCCGTCGCCGGCACCCCGAGAGCGGTTCCGCAAAATGTCTGGCCGCCGGACGACGGATGCAACCATCGCCCGCCGTTCCGGCGGGCTCCCGCGGCCGCGCGCGCGGCCACAGATGCCCGCGGGGACCGCGGGCGCTACCGGCCTACGGTAGCGGCCACCGTCCCGGCGGCCACACATTTTGTGAAAACGCCCTAGCGCGCAAGGGGCGCGGCGAGCGCGGCGGCGGTCTCCGCGGAGACGGCGAAGACGGGATCCTCGCCCTTGACGCGAAGGAAGGAGGATCCGTCCCGGCGCGCGGCGCCGAGCTGCAGGATCACGACGGGACGCGCCTCGTCCCGCGTCGCGACCGTGAGCTCGAGCCGCGGCGGCAGCAGCCCGTAGGCCGCCGAATCGGATGTGAAGAGAACGACGGTCTCCGCCGCGACGAGATCCGAAACGGCGGCCGCGGCCGCATCGGCGGCCGCCGGATCCGGCTCGGCGCCGGCCGCGTCGCAGAACCACGCGCCGTCCGCCGCATTGCGCCGGACCGTCTGCTCCGCGCCCTGTCCGTCGCGGCGCGAGAGGGAGACCAGGGATCCGGCGTCGAGATGAAGGACCGACGGGTCGCGCAGCGCCGCGAACGCGGAGGCCGAGAGGGTCTCCGGGGGAAGGGCGGCGCCCGGAACGACATGGCGGATGCCGCGCGCCGGAATGGAGACGAGAAGGTCCTCCGGGGCGCCCGGCTCCGCGGCCGGTCGACGCGAGAGGATCGCCGAAAGCGTCTGGGCCGCCGGCGGGGCGGACGCCAGATCGACGCGGACGGCGGCGAGCGGGGCCGCCTCGTTCGGCGGGACCGGCTCGGCATCCTCGTCGCGCAGCGCGAGCAGCCGGTCGAGGAACGCCGCGACGGCGGACTGCGAGGCGGGCTGCCCCGAGGGGGCCACGATCCTCCAGGGGGCGAGCGCGTCCTCCCGGGCGAAGCCGAACGGAGCGTCCTCCGAGCGGAACGAAACGGAGAGGATCTCGCGCGGGGCGAAGGGGAACGGCCGGCGGTCGCGCAGGACGGAGGCCGGCATCAGAAGCGCGTCGAGAACCGAACGGTCGACGGTGAAGATCGTCCCCTCCGACGGAATCCCCACGACGACGGCGTGCGCGTCCGACGGATCCGAACCGCCGAAGGTGAAGGCGGTCGGGGCGGATTCCCCCCGCACGCCGACGAGCAGCGAAAGCGAAGCGTCCTCGGGGCCGAGCCCGTGCGCGGCGAAGGCGGCCTCGGCCTCGGCGGGCGGATCGTTGGTGCCGGGAACGCGGACGAAGCGCCCGACCGTGGCGCCGACGAGCGCGCCGGCCAGGGTCGCGACGTTGGCTCCGTCCGCGGCGCAGACGTAGGGCGCGGCAATGCGCCACAGGTTGTCCGGACCGGACTCGAGCCGCAGGGGCGCGGCCCCCGGGCGGCGGATCTCGATCGACTCGATCTCCCGTCCGGGATCGGCGAAGACGGACCGGTCGCGAAGGTCGTCGAGCGAAACGGGGATCAGATCGAAGAGCGCCCGGTCGACGACGGCCACGTCTCCGCCGCCGTCCACCGAGGCGTAGACGCCGGTTCCGTCGGGCGTATCGTCGCCGACGGAGACGCCGACGCTCCATCCCGATCCCTCCAGCTCGATGCGGGCCCGCGGGGAGGCGAGCCCGAACGCCGCGAGGCCGAGGCCGCGCGCCTCGCGCTGTCGCGGGGTGATGCGGTCCCGGACGGCCGCGAGAAGCGCGGTGTCCAGCGCGAGGGCGATGCGGTTCGGATCCGCACGGCCCGAGGCGGGGGGGGCGAAGACCCAGCGCGCGGCGGAGCGCCGAACGGCGACCGAGAGGTTCGGGGTCTCGAACCGGACCGCCGTCGGATGCTTCGCGAATTCCGGGAGGAGCGTCGTCCCGGGGACGTCCGCCTCCGCCCCGCCCCCGAGGAGCGGACCGGCGTGGCGCAGCGCGGCGAGAAGCGCGATCAGGACCGCGGCGAGGACGACGAGGGTCTTGTTCGAAAGCACGGCAGGGAGGAGAGCAGGAGCAGGCCGACCCCGACGCAGATCGCGGAGTCGGCCAGGTTGAAGGTGGGGAAGGACCAGGCGCCGCGGTGCACGTCGATGAAGTCCACGACGAGGCCCGTCCGCAGGCGGTCGGCGAGGTTGCCGAGGATGCCGCCCGCGAGCAGGCCGGTCGCGGCGCGCGTCAGCCGCGTCGCGACGAGCTGCCGCAGGTTGGCCGCGAGCAGGGCGAGCATCGCGGCCGAGACGGCGCAGAGCAGGAGCCGGCGCCCCGCGAGCATGCTCCACGCGGCGCCGTCGTTGAAGGCGAGCCGCAGGTCGAGCAGGCCCGGCAGGATCGGCACGGACGCGCCGTCCCCCAGATGCGCGGCCGCCGCGGCCTTGGAGGCCTGGTCGAGCGCCGCGACCGCGAGCGCCAGCGCGCCGGTCCATGCCGCGGCGCGGCGCGGAAACGGCGCGGGGGCGGCGTCCGGTGGCGTGGCGGGGTCCATCGCGGCGGAAGTCGGCGCTCGGGCCGCGGATTAGAAGCCGTAGTCGCCTTCGGGCTGCGGCGCGCTGCGGCGCGCCTCGGCGACCTCCTCCTCGTGCTGGCAGGCGACGCAGAGCGTCGCGAACGGATGCGCCGCGATGCGGGCCTTGCCGATCTTGCCGCCGCACGACTGGCAGACGCCGTAGGTGCCCTGCTCGATCGCCTTCAGCGCCGCGTCGATCTGGTTGACGAGGCCCTCGGCCCCCTCCGCCTTCGACATCTCGGTGATGCGCATGTTGGCGTCGGTGCCGTCCTCCTCGGGGTTCACCTCGTCGTCGCGCGTGAGCGACTGGGCCTTGAGCGAAGCCGCCTTGCCGAGCAGCCGGGTGCGCTCCGCGAGCATGCGCGCGCGAATGCGCTCGAGATCCTTCTTCGTGAAGTTCGCCGGCGCATCCGCGACCGGGTCCTGCGGGTCGTCGAACAGATCGTCCCCCTCCGCCGAAGGAACCGCCGGAACGATCTCCGCAGGCAGCGTCGATACGAACGGCTTGGAAGGATCGTAGGTCTGTCCCAGAGGGAGGATCGCGGGGCGATCCTCGTCCGCCGGAGGTTCCGGCGCAGGCGCCGGAGCCGGGGCGGGTGCGGGCTCGGGTGAGGGCTTGGGCGCCGGCTTGGGTGCGGGCTTGGGTGCGGGCTTGGGTGCGGGCTTGGGTGCCGGCTTCTTCTTCGTGTCGACTTTCTTTCCCGTCTTGTTTGACGAGGTCTTCGGTTCGACTTTCTTCGCGGGTGCCTTCTTCGCCGGCGCCTTCTTCGCGGGCGCCGCCTTCTTCGCAGGCGCCTTCTTCGCAGGAGCCGCCTTCTTCGCGGGCGCCGCCTTCTTCGCGGGCGCCGCCTTCTTCGCAGGAGCCGCCTTCTTCGCGGGCGCCGCCTTCTTCGCGGGAGCGGCCTTCTTCGCAGGCGCCGCCTTCTTCGCGGGAGCCGCCTTCTTCGCGGGCGCCGCCTTCTTCGCGGGCGCCGCCTTCTTCGCAGGCGCCGCCTTCTTCGCAGGAGCCGCCTTCTTCGCAGGAGCGGCCTTCTTCGCAGGAGCCACCTTCTTTACAGGGGCCTTCTTCGCGGCCTTGGGCTTGGCCACGGTCTTCGATGCTGCTTTCTTCGGATTCTTCTTCATGGGAATGACCCTCGATGACGGCCGGAAAGGCCCTGGTGGAAAACGGGACGGACGGATGTCCGCAGGCGGGGGCGTAGTATACCCGCGCGACCGCGGCGCGTCAACGATTTGCTTGCGGTTTTTTCCGGGGGTTGATAGACTTCCCGCCGTTTCTCCCCTCTCCCCCACCCCGCCCCCCAAACATGGAAAACGCCCCCCTCGTCGGCCTCGTCATGGGCTCCGACTCCGACTGGCCCCTCGTCTCCAAGGCCCACGAAACGCTCGCCGAGCTCGGCATCCCGCACGAAGTCCGCGTGATGTCCGCGCACCGCACGCCCGATCTCGCCCACGAATACTCCGCCACCGCGGAGGCGCGCGGCCTCAAGGTCATCCTCGCCGCGGCCGGCGGCGCGGCGCACCTCGCGGGCGTCCTCGCCGCGGGGACGACGCTCCCCGTGATCGGCATCCCCGTCCCGGGCGGCTCGCTCGGCGGCCTCGAGGCGCTCCTCGCCACCGTCCAGATGCCGTCCGGCATCCCGGTCGCGACGGTCGCGCTCTCCTCCGCCGGCCCCGCCAACGCCGCGATCCTCGCCGCGGAGATCCTCGCCCTCTCCGACCCCGCGCTCGCGGAACGCCTCCGCGCGCGCAAGCGGAAGCTGCACGACAAGGTCGTCGCCGCGAACGCGAAGCTGCAGTCCCAGCTCTAGCCCCCTCCCAGCCCCTCCATCTTCCGTCGCTCTTTCCTCGTCACTCGTCACTCTTCACTCTTCACTCGTCACTGACATGGACAACGTCCGCGTCCGCTTCGCCCCGTCCCCGACGGGGTCCGTCCACATCGGCAACATCCGCGCCGCCGTCTTCAACTGGCTCTTCGCCCGCCACGTCGGCGGCAAGTTCCTCCTCCGCATCGAGGACACCGACCTCGTGCGCTCCACCAAGGAGGCGATCGACAAGGTCCTCGACGCGATGGCCTGGCTCGGGCTCGACTACGACGAGCCCGTCGTCTATCAGACGCACAACGCCGCCGACCACCTCGCCGCGGTGGAGCGGCTGCTCTCCTCCGGCGCCGCCTACAAGGCCGTCAAGGAGTCGGTCGACCCCGCCACGGGAGAAAAGAAGTCCGGCGAGGTCGTCCTATTCCGCATGCCGAAGGAGGGCGTCATCGAATACACGGACCTCGTGAAGGGCCGCATGAAGAAGAAGGCCGAGGACACGCAGGACTTCGTGATCGTGCGCTCGGACGGCTCCCCCGTCTTCCACATCGCCAACGTCGTGGACGACATCAAGCAGGGCGTCACGCACATCATCCGCGGCGACGACCACGTCGAGAACACCTTCAAGCACATCCAGATCTTCAAGGCCCTCGGCGCGCCCGTCCCCGAGTACGCGCACCTGCCGATGATCGTCAACGCGCAGGGCAAGCCCTACTCCAAGCGCGACGGCGCGGCGTTCGTGGGCGAGTTCAAGGAGCAGGGCTACCTCCCCGAGGCGCTCTTCAACTTCCTCGTGCTGCTCGGCTGGGCGCCGGGCGACGACCGCGAGGTGATGAGCCGCGACGAGCTCGTGGAGGCGTTCTCGCTCGACCGCTGCAAGTCCTCGCCCGCGCGCTTCGACCTGAAGAAGCTCCTGTGGATGAACGGCGAATACATCGCGCACCAGCCGGCGGACGTCTTCAAGGCCGAGCTCTCCTCGCGCCTCGCGGCGGCGGGCCTCCCGGCCGAGCCGCTGGGGTGCACGCTCGACGAGCTCGTCCCGCCCGTGCAGATCCGCACGAAGACGCTCTCCGACCTCCCGGGCAACTGCGAATACTTCTTCAGGGAGGAGGTCGACTACGACCCGGCGGCCGTCGAGAAGCGCATCCACAGGCCCGGCGCGAAGGAGCGCCTCCTCGCGTTCGCGGACGCCTTCGAGGCCGCGCCGGAGTTCACCGTCGAGTCGACCGAGGCGCTCGTCCGCGCCGAGGCGGACAAGGTCGGCGAGGACGGCAAGCCCGTCGGGATGGGCGCGCTCGTGCACCCGATCCGCGTGGCGGTGTCCGGCCGCACGGAGGGCCCGGGGCTCTTCGAGATGCTGGCGCTGCTCGGCCGCGACCGCGTCGTGCGCCGCCTCCGCGCCGCCGCCGCGCTCTAGCGCGGTTTCAACGATTCTGGCAGAATCCGCACCGACATGTCCACGGAAGCGAAACTGGATTCCCCCCGCCGGCCCGTGCGCCGCGCCTTCGGCGTCGCGCTGGGCGCCGCCGCGGCGTGGTCGGCGCTGATGATCCTCGTCGCCGGCCTCGCGCCGAAGGACGTCGAGGAGGTCGTCCGCTTCCGGACGCTCACGCGCGTCGCCGAGCCCGAGACCGCCGACGCCGTCGACGCCTCGAACGACCGCGGGCTCGTCCTCGTGCGCGGCGTCACCTCCTCGCCGGAGCCGGTCTCCGACCCGCTCTTCGCGGCGACGCTCCCGCCGACGAACGCGCTGGCGCTCGTCCGGCGCGTCGAGATGTTCCAGTGGGTCGAGAAGCCCGCCGTGGGCGCGCCCGGCGTCCGCTACGAGGGCGCGTGGGTCGAGGGGGTCGTCGACTCGTCGAAGTTCCAGGTTCCCGAGGGGCACGGGAACCCCCGGGCGTTCCCCGCGGAATGGGCGCCTCGCGAGTTCCCGGCGGCCGAGGTGCGGATCGGCGCGTATCTCGTCCTGCCGAAGGGGCGCCTGCGCGCCGCGGTCGCGCCCGTGCCCGTCGGCGGGACGGTCTACCACGACACGCTCGCCGTTCCGCGGGCCGCCGCGGACCCGGACCGGCCCGAGGTCGGCGACCTGCGCGTCTCGTGGCTCGTCGTCCCCCACGCGGAGGTGACGGTCGTCGCCGCGCAGCGGGCCGACAAGGTGCCGGCCGCGCTCCGCGGCGGGAAGGACGCGCCGCGCACGGCGCTGGTGCCGCAGGAGGGCGGCGCGATCGCGGAGAAGCTCTTCCTCTGCGCGGCGGGGGACCGCCCCGCGAAGGAGATGTTCGAGCCGTTCCGCAAGAGGCACGCGCTGCCGGACGGCCTGCTGTGGCGCGCGCACGTCTTCGCGACGGAGATCGTCTCGCCGCGGACGATGGCGCAGCTGCTCGGCGGCCTGCTGCTCTCGATGGCCCTCTTCGCGCTCACCGTGCTCTTCTCGCTCCCGCTCGGCCTCGGCGTCGCGCTCGCGCGGATGTCGCGGAGCCGGTCGGTCTCGGGCGTCGCGCGCGTCTACATCTCGATCGTGCGCGGGACGCCGCTCATGCTCCAGCTGCTCTTCGTCTACTTCGGGCCCTACTACCTCTTCGGGTGGTCGCTCTCGAAGTATCCGGCGTTCGCGGCGGCGGTGATCGCCTTCTCGCTCAACTACGCGGCCTACTTCGCGGAGATCTACCGCGCGGGCATCGAGAGCATCCCCGTCGGCCAGCACGAGGCCGCGCAGATGCTCGGCTTCACGAGGCGCGACGCGTTCCTGCGCATCGTCCTCCCGCAGGTCGTGAAGCGCATCCTCCCGCCCGTCACGAACGAGGTGATCACGCTCGTGAAGGACACGTCGCTCGCGCAGGTCATCTCGGTCGTCGAGATGTTCACGATCGCCAAGCAGCTCGGCAACGCCCAGGCCTCGATCGCGCCGCTCGTCGTCGCGGGCGTCTTCTACTACCTGTTCAACTGGCTCGTCGCCTCCGGCATGGAGCGCATCGAGCGGCGGCTCTCCTACTACCGGTAGCCGGCCGCCCGGCGGCGCCGCCTACCAGCGGAAGTAGCGGTAGGGGTCGTCCGTCGCGAGGGGCCTGTCGGCGTAGAGGGCCGCGCCGGAGCCCGGGAAGGCGTCGCACGCCGCGCCGCCGAGGTTGGCGACGAGCCGCGTCGCGAGCGCCTGCGCGCGGCGGCGGTTGTGCCGCACCGCCAGCGCGTCCTCCGGGAAGCGCCAGGGCGCGATGCCGCTGTAGACGAAGACCCCCTTGCCGGCGTGCGCGACCGTGAGGACGTCGCCGCCGCCGAACGACGCCAGGTGCGCCATGCAGGAGGGCATGAGCCACTGCAGGTCGGCGTTGGAGACGCCCGAAAGGAGCGGCTCCTTCCCGACGAGCGCGTTGTAGTCCGGATACGTCTCCCAGGCGCGCTGCGTCGCCTTCGCGGACGGGAAGGTCCGCGCCGTCTCCTCGCCGCCGAGCGCGAGCGCGAGAACCTTCACGCCCGATTCGACGAGCGCCGTGACGTCGCCCGCGTTGGCGTCGGGGCCGAGCACGAGCACGTCGCCCGGCGCGGCGTCGCCCGCCGCGCCGACTTTCTCGAACGGGATGCCGAGCTCGCCGAACGCGTTCGCCACGTTCGACCCGCCCTCGAGCACGAGGACCTTGGCGGGGGCCGGCGGGAGCGGGCGCGCGGCGTGGTCGAGGATCCGCGCGAGCGCCGCGGTCGCCTCGGGGGCGACGATCGGCGCGCCGTCGCGGCCGGCGAGGCGCCCGCAGAGGTCGAGCTGGGAGAGGATCACGCGGACGCCGGGCGCGGCGTATTCCATGAGCGGCGCGTACTGCAGGTCGAAGCCGCCGCTCGCGAGCGCGCGGTAGTCGCCGCGCGCCGGCTTCTCGGGCAGCACCGAGGCGACCGAGCCGCGGTTGCCCGCGCGCCAGACGCGCGTGTTGGAGAAGCCCTCCCAGTCGGTTCGCGGAAACTCGCTGCTGTTGCGGTCCACGCCGAGGAACCACGGCAGCGACGTGGCCGCCCCGCGCCAGTCGGCGAGGTCGAGCCCCTCGAACGCGGCGTCGTTCGGGAAGAGCGTGCGCAGCGCGTGCTCCTGGACGCGGAAGCCGAGCTTCCTCAGCGTGGCGGCGTCCTGCTCCAGGAGCACGACGCGCGTCCCCGCCTTCGCGGCGGCGGCGAGGTCGAACGGAAGCTTCGGGTAGGCGTTGCGGCCGACGACGAGGATGCCGCCCTTCGGCAGGTCCGCCGCGGCGGAGACGTCGGTCGCGCGGACGCCGAGCGCCTTGAGAAGCGGCCGGGCCGTCCCCTCCGGGTCGAAGAGCGCGACGGACTTCACGGTCGTCGCCGGCTTCGCGGCGGCGACGCGCAGCGGGAAGGCGTCGCGCGCGCTCCAGTCCGCCTCCTTGCAGAGGAAGGCCGCGACGAGCTGCGTCGTCGAGGCGTCGGCGACGAACGACACCGGGACCTGCGCCGTGCCGCCCGCCTTCACGACGACCTTGCCGGACTTCTTCGTTTCGCCGGCCTTCCAGGCCCAGCTGACGGTCCGGTCGTGGCGCTGGTCGTTGACGATCACGAGCGACTTCTCGACCGTCTCGCCCGCCTGGTACGAGTCGTTCACGGTCGTGAACTCGCGCCCCGGCCCGGCGATCCAGCCGAGCAGGTCGGCGTAGTTCGCGACGATCGTCTCGCCGCTCGCCGTCGGGACGCGCCCGCCGACGTTGAGGAGGCCCAGCGTGTAGTCGCTCCGCACGGCGCCGAACGCCTTGATGCCGGCGAGCGGGTCGGGGCGGACCTTCCGCTCGCGCGGGCCCTCCGGCCACGCGAAGTGCGTCGTCGTCATGTCCCACGGCAGGAGCATCGTGACGCCGCGCGCCCGCATGTCGCGGACGTTGCGGCGGAGGAACGCCGACATGACCTTCTTCATGTCCTCCTCCTTCGTGGTGACGCCGTCCCACGCGCCGTAGTAGACGTCCTTGTTGCCCTTGCAGTGGTATCCGACCAGCTCGAGCGAGCGGCGCTTGAGGGGATTGGAATGGAACGCCTCCTCGCCGAGGACCGCGGCGTTGTATTCGTCGATGTAGGGCCACTTGCAGCCGCCCCACGAGCTCCAGATGTTGCGGCCGTTCTCCTCGCCGCGGTAGCTCGCCCAGGACGCGATGTGCGGCGCGCCCCATTCGACGATGAAGAGCGGCATCACGCCCTTCTCCTCCCACGTCTCGAGCCAGTCGCTGCGCTCCTGCACGGGAGCCCAGTCGAGGTAGCAGTTGAGCGTGTAGAAGCGCCCGTTGCGGCCGGACTCGTGGTGGTACATCGGGCGGCCGGGGTCGACCTCGGCGAGGAGGCGGTCGACCTCCTTGGAGTTCTCGCGGAAGCGACGGCGCCAGTTGACGATGCCGCTCGGAACGTCCTCCTCGCGCCCGGTCATGATCTCCGGGTTCTGGTCGGACTCGTAGCCGGTCTGGTTGTGCGTGGACGACCAGAGGATCAGCCCCGGGATGTTCTGGAGGCGCTTCACCTCGTAGCGGACGAGGTCCTCGTAGGCGCCCTTGAGCCGCCAGTCGAGCGGCTTGTCCGGCGGCGCGTATTCGCAGGGGTGCGGCAGGCCCATCACCGAGAGCATGCCGACCTTCGAGGCGGCGCGCAGCGAGAACTCGAAGTCCGCGTTGCCGCCCTCCGAGAAGCCGTAGGTGCCGTCGATCTCCGCGTTGAACCCGTAGGCGCGCATCTTGCGGAACGCCTCCTCGGCCTCGTCGTTCGCCACGGCCGAGGCGCCGTTCATGCACGAATACTCGGGGCGCAGGTGGACCGGCTTGCCGTTGAGCAGCAGCTCGCGCCCGCGCACCGCCACCTCGCGGAAGCCGAACTCCTCGGCGTAGAGCTCGTCCGCGGCCCGGCCGTCCTTCACGAGCGACACGCGCACCGTGTAGACGTTCTCCGGGCGGTCCGTGTCCCAGACCTTCGCGTCTTTCCATTCGCCGCCGAAGACCTGCCGCGCGCCGGCGGCGGCCGCGAAGGGCTTGGACGTGAACGTCTTCACCTTCCGGTCTCCGTCGTAAACGTCGGCCACGGCCGTTGCGTCGAGCGACCCCTCGCCCGCGAAGCCGACCGAGAACTCGATCCGGCCCTCCGCGACGTGCGAGCGGACCTGCACGTCGTCGAGCCGCACGCCCGCCGGCTCCGCGGCGAGGTAGACGTCGCCGTTCACGCCCTTGTGCGCGAGCTCCTTCTTCGTCACCGTGCGCGCCTGGTCGGGCGCGTCGAAGACCTGCACGAGGCGCTCGGGGAGCTTGGCCGACGTGAAGAACGCGATCTCGTGCCGCCCGGGCGCGAGGACGGACGTGAGGTCAACCTCGCCGCCGGGGAAGAACGCCTCGCCGGCGCGCCGGCCGTCCACGTAGACGAGCACGGCGCCGGGGATCCACCGGAAGCCGAGGACCACGCGCCGGCCGGCCCAGTCCGCGGGGACGTCCACCGTCCGCGCGTACCACGCGCTCTTGATCGAGTCGACCTGCGAGCCGAAGACGTCGGCGCCCGACGCGTCGTAGACGGCCATGCCGTCGGACGCGTGCCGCCCGCCCTCCGGCCACTTGCCGGGGACCTTGAAGAAGTGGGGCATCTCCGCCGCCTTCGGGGCGGACGAGACGTCCTCCGCCTCGTTGTCGACCCGGAAGGCCCAGAGGCCGTTGAGCGAGATCCGCTCGCGGCACGCGGTCTTCTCGCGCCCCGCGTCGGCCATCGACCACATCGCGTCGCGCGAGGGGAAGTTCGGAACGATCGGTTCGGCCGCCGCGAGGGTGCAGCCGGCGGACAGCGCCGCGAGGAGGGCGAGACGGGTTTTCGGTTTCATGGCGATCACTTGATGACGATGACGGTCGGCGGCGGCGCGTCCTCGAGCAGGAGGTAGAAGCGGGTGTTGTCGCCGGAGGCGAGCAGGTCGCTCCTCCAGCGGGAGCTCGCCGTGTCCAGCACGCCGCCGGCCGCATAGCTCTTCCAGGTCTGCCCGAACGTCGCCTTCTCGGACATCCGGAGCGGGACGTAGGTCTTGATCGTCTGCGACGAACCGACGCCCGTGAAGAGCCCGCCGTCTCCGACGATCACGGGCGCCGGGCCCTTGAAGTGGACGCTCTGGAGGGCGGTCGCATCCTGGAACAGATTGGCGGGAAGCTTCGCCAGCCCGGTGCCGAACGTGATGTTGGTGAGGGACGTGCACCCGTGGAAGCGCGCGCCGACACCGCTCCCCCAGGCGAAATTGGTGGCGCACGAAAGATCAAGATCCGTGAGCGCCGAACAGTTCCAGAACGTGTATCCCTGCGATTGGAAGTCCACTTTCGATGCGGGGTCGAAGACGACGTTCGTGAGACTTGTGCATCCCGCGAAGGGACCTCTTTCCCAGGCGCCGTTCGTCGATTTGAGCGCGGGGCCGAAGGTGGCCGATGTGATCTTCGTTTTCTCGAACGTCGCGGCTTGCAAGGTCTCCAGTGCCGGGAAGGTCAAATCTCCGGAAATCTTGGTAAACCGGAAGGCGGAACCGCCCACGGACACAAGGGAGGAAGGAAACGAGAGAGCTCCGTAGGCGTTGGTGCAACAGGCGAAGGCATTGTCGCAAATGGAGGTCAGACCCTCTCCCGGCAGCGTGAGCAGGCCCACGCGGTCGCCGGGTTCCGAAGGATGGGGGACATTGCCGGGGTCGGTTCCCGCGAGCCCAAGCCCGTCGTTGGAGGAACCGAGACGGGCGATCGTGTAGGCGTGGCCGTCGGAGCCCGCGACGATCGCGGAGAAGTCGAGTTCGGAGACCTCGTCGGGCCACGCCGTCACCGCCCCGACGGTGAGGTCCCGCCCGCTGTGCGTCGCGGAGAACGTCCAGCCGCCCTTCGACATCGTGCCGGCGTTGTTCCCCGTGATCGTGTATTTCCACCCCGGGAACGAAGCGCCGTTGACGACGTTCACGGTCGCCGTCCTGCGCCCCGCGACGATTTCGTAGTCGCCGTCGGACAGCGTCACGACGACGGTCGTGTTGGAGGTCGTGGCGGGGTCGTCGAGCGGCACGACCTCGATCGTCCCGGACGTCGAGCCCGCGGGAATCGTCATGCTGCCGGAGAGCGCGCCGTAGGTCTGCCCGGCGACGGCCGTCCCGCCGACGGTGTAGTTCACGACGAGGGGTCCGGTCACGGATTCGCCCGCGCCGCGCGAAACCGTGAACGTTCCGACGACGCCCTCGCCCTCGTCCGCGTCCCGCGAGGCCTCGATCGAGACGTGCTCGATCTCATAGAGGAGCAGATGCCGCGTGCTCGCTGGCGCGTTGCCGATGTAGTTGGTCTTCCACGTCGAGTCGACGGCGTTGATCTCGCCGCCGGCCGTGAGCGCGTCCCAGGCGGCCTTCGCGGACGCGTAGTCGCTCGCCGAGGGATCGAGAATGACGTAGGTCGTCACCTCGCCGCCGTTTCCGGCGCCGAGCAGAAACGTGTTCGTGATCGTGGTGGGGGGATGCCCCTTGAAGATGACCTGCTCGAGCTTCGTGGCGCCGTTGAAGAGGCGCCCGTCGAGATAGTCGAGCTTGCTGCCGAATGTGGCCTTGCGGAGATTCGTGCAACGGTTGAAATGCCCCAGGTTGTCCGCATTCTGCTCGATGTGGACGACGCCCGAGAGGTCGATCTCCGTCAGGGAGGAACAACCGTAGAACAGGTTCCCGTACGTGATGGTGACCGACGCCTCCGTGTCGATGTACACGCTTTCAAGGCTCGTGCAGTTCTGAAACACACCTGCTGCACCTCCCCAAGCATAGTTACTCAAGGTCGTGAGCGAGGGACCGAAAGTCACCGAACGAATACCCGTCGCGGCAAACGCTTCCTGATTGACCGTCTTCACGCCAGGCAGGACGACGTCTCCCTGGATGCTGGAGTTTTTAAATGCGCCGCCATCAATCGTCTTGATTCCTTCCGGAAAACCGGCCGGGTCGAACACCAGATGCTTACAGTTGAAGAACGCATTGCCGCCGATGCTAGAGAGCTCCGGCGTGAATTCGATTGATCCAGTCGCATTGATGCACCCGCTAAAGGCCGCGTCGTCGATTCTGGTATAATTGGGCGGAAGCGTCAGCTGCCCAACCCGCGGCGCATAGGTGCCATTGTTGTAGATCGTCCTCCAAAACTGATTGATGATCAGGGGCGTGTCATTGACATCCTTCACGGGTTTTGAAAAATCAAGGGGCGTCAGTTCCGAAGGACCGGACGTTATGGTCGTCACATTCAGTTTATTGCCATTGAGAGCGGCGCCGAACGTCCAGACGCCGTCGCTGAGGGTGCCGTTGTCGTAGACCCAGTCCGCGCCGGAGGCGAAGGCCGCCGCGAACGCAAGGGCGGCGGAGGCGAGCTTGCGGCATTTGTGTTTCATCGAAAACTCCTTGATGTGAGACGTGAGACGTGAGACCTGCGACCTGCGACTACTTCTCGAGCATGATCTCGCGGAAGGCGTCGATGTGCGCCTGCGGGACGCCGATGTCGAGCAGGTACTTCTCGGCGTTCTCGCGGATGTTCGCGCGGTCGAGCTTGCAGGCCCAGACCTCCTTGCGGATCGCCTCGTATTCGGGGGCGCCGGGGTCGAGGTAGCCGAAGAGCTCGGCGCTCTTGCGCCCGTAGCGGAAGCGCGGCAGCCACTCGCTGAAGGACGGCGACTCGTAGTCGTCGTAGACGAAGCGGTCGTCGCGCCCGAGGACGCCGTCGAGGACCGCGAAGAGCGTGCCGGTGCGGTCGCTGCCGACCATGCAGTGCACGTAGACGGGATAGTTCGTCGGGCTGGCGAGCAGCTCCATGATCCTCGGGATGCCCTCGGTGCAGCGCGGGTGGTAGAGGTGGTAGTCCTCCAGCGGGACGCAGAGATAGCGGAGCCCGAAATCCTCGAGGTTGGCCTCGCCGCCGTCGAGCGCCCCGGCGCGCTCGGTTTCGCCGCGGATGTCCAGGTCGGTCCGGATGCCGAGGTTGTCGACATAGAAGTTCTTGACGACCTCCGGCGGCTTGCGGATGAGCGGCTGCGTGCCGCGGAAGAGGAGCCCCTGGCGCACCTTCGCGCCGGCGACGTTCGTGCCGCCGCCGACGTCGCGGAAGTTGAACGAGGGCAGCCCGATCATGCGCGGCGGGACGTCGGCCGTCGTGAACGTGCGGACGTCGGAGACGACCTCCGCGCCGTCCGCGTCGGTCCCCTTCACGCGCCACCAGTACTTCGTGCCGAGCTTGAGGAACTTCGGGCGCATCGCGGCGGATTCCTTCGCGTCGAGAAGCTCCACGAGCGGCCTCTCGAAGCCGGGCGTCTCGGAGAACTCGGCCCGCAGGCCGGAGAGCGCGCCGTCGGCCGTCCACGAGAACGGCTTCCACTCCCGCTCCTCGGCCTTGTTGCGCTCGTTGAGGTCCTTCGTGAAGTCGTTGAAGTCGAAGAACCCGTAGCGGTCGTACCAGACCTTGCCCTGCGCCTCGGCCTCGGCCTTCAGGCGCTGCTCCTCCTCGTTGAGCGGCGGACGCGGGGGCTTGACGCCGCGCTTCTCGAAGCTGGCGTAGAACTCCTTCACGCAGGGCGAGTGCGTGTCGTAGGCGGCGCCGTCCTCCGGCGCGACGAGCGCGATCGTCGCGGCGGACGCGCCGCACGCGGCGAAGGCGGCGGCAAGCGCCGCGATGGCGGGATTCCTGAGGTGCATGTGGGGCTCCTTGTCGTGAAGACGTCGGTCCGGGGGTCCGGCTTCGCCGGGAAATCCGGAGGACGACGCTATCATAGCGAAAAATCGCGCGCGCGGCAAGACGGGATTGCGCAGAAAATATCCGTGTTTGCGAACGGCTGCGGAATCCGCTAGAATCGCGCGGCATGAAAGGCGGAACGAAGACGGCCGGGGACGCCCCCCTGCGGATCCTCGCGCGGCTGGATGCGGGCGAGCGCTCCTCGCGCGGGATGGTCGGCGGCATCCTGCGCTACGCGGCGCTGCACCACGACGTCGAGGTGCGCCTCTACGGCCCCGGGACGCCCTACCGGCGACCGGAGGAGTTCCGCGACTGGCGGCCGGACGGGATCGTCGTGGGCGAGCCGCTGGGCAGGACGCTGGAGGTCGCGGCGGCGCTGGGCGTCCGGGCGGCGGTGCTCTCGAACGTCGATCCGCCCGCGGACCTGCCGTTGCGCTGCGCGGGGGTGTTCTGCGACAACGCGGCGATCGCGACGGCGGCGGCGGACTTCTTCGCCGGCTGCCGCGTGAAGGCCCTCGGCTACGTCGGGGACGTCCTGCCGGGACGCGCCCCCGAGCCCGTCTGGTCCGCGGAGCGCGGGACCGCGCTGCGGGAACGCGCCGCGCGGCTCGGTCTTCCGTTCTCTTCGTTCGCCCCGCCGGCGCGGCGCCACGGCGCCGAGGCCGAGCGGCGGGCCCTCGGGGCGTGGCTCGCGGCGCTGCCGAGGCCGTGCGGCGTCCTGGCCGCGAACGACATGCGCGCGAGCGTGGTGCTCGAGGCCTGCCGCGCCGCGGGGGTGGCCGTCCCGCGTTCCGTGCTCGTGCTGGGCGTGGACGACGAGGAGTTCGTCTGCCGCCAGACGCGCCCGACGCTCTCGAGCTTCGTGATGGACTGGGACGGCGGCGGCTTCCTGGAGGCCGAGACGCTCGTCGAGCTGCTGCGCGGGCGCCGGCGGCGCCTCCCGCGGCGGACGTTCGGGGTCCTGGGGATCGCGCGGCGGCAGTCGACGGGCGACACGAACGAGGCGCGCCTCATGGTCGCGCGGGCGGAGGAGTTCATCGCGGAGCACGCGACCACGGCCGGCATCGGCGTGGGCGACGTGGCGAAGGCGGCGTTCGCGTCGCTGCGGCTCCTCCAGGCCAACTTCAAGGCCGTGACCGGGCGGACCGTCCTCGGGGCGATCCAGGAGGCCCGGCTCGCGAAGGCGTGCGAGCTGCTGTCCGAGACGAACGCGCCGATCGGCGAGATCGCGGGCCTCTGCGGCTTCCGCGGCACGAGCCACCTCAAGGAGCTCTTCCGCCGCCGCTTCGGCCGGACGATGCGCGCGTGGCGCGGCGGCTAGGCCCCGCCCGCTGAGCGACTGTCGCGGCTAGGCCCCGCCCGCTGCGACTTCGCCGCCCGATCCGAATCACGGCTCCTGGCCTATTCCGGACGGCGACGCCAACATTCGATTCCACCGTGCGTGATTTTCAGATGTTTATCCGCTCCCAAAGCGAAGATGTCGCTGAAAATCGCGCACGGTGGAATTGCAGACCGACCCGCCTGCTGAGGTTCTCCGACCATGTTGCAGATTCGTGGGCGGAGGCGGCCGGAGCAGGAGGCGGAGGGCTGGCCGCCGTGGACTCGCGCAGGATTCCGCCCCCTCCTGCGGTAGCGTGGCGGGGCGCGCGGGAGGTGCGCGACGGCGACGGGGGCTGCGGCGGCCGCGCCGATGCCGGGCGCGCCCTCCGCGAGGCCGGTCCAGAGGCGGCTCAAGCGAGGAGCGAACGCGACGAGCGGACGCCCCGGAGCGGCCCGCGGGGACGTGTCCGGCGCGGCGTCAGGCCGACGCGGCCGCCCGGTAGCCGGAGGAGCCGGACGCGCGACGCGCCGGGCCGTTCCCTGCGGGAAGGCACGGCATCGGCGAAGACCGGTTCCGAAATGCGGGGAGGAGAGCGAGGCGGAGCCCGGAGGCGCATGGCCTCGTCGCGGGCGTCGAGGAGGGTCACGGCGAAGGTTTCGCCGCCGGGCGGGACGGCGACGACGACGTGGAGGATGCAACGTGCAGGACTGCCGCGAGCGGCGGGAAGACGACGTCCACCGTTCCGCCGACGGGGTCGACGATGAGCTTCGGGGCGGGAAGGCCGCCGACCGTCTCCACCGCGAGCGACATCTCGTCGCCGATGAGCTGGCCCGGCGCGCAGGAGAGAATCCGGTACATTCCGGACGGTATGGCGCCGTTCAGCCCGGAAAGGCGCAGCGTCCCTGCGAGCGTCAGAGATCCTTCCACCACGACCGCGTCGGAGAGGCCTGACCGGCGGCTTCCCAGCTGGAAGTCCAGCGTCGTGCCGGCGGAGAGCGTCAGGTTGGTCGCGAACGTCAGCGTCCCGGCCGTCGAGACGCCCGTGCCGTTGGTGCTCGAGAGGTCGCCTGGGGAGAGCGTCGCGTCCGCGAGGAGCCGCATCGGCTTGCCGGAGAAGGTCCCGCCGCCCGCGAGGGTGCCCGAGAGGTCGAGCGCCGTGGCTGCCGGGTTCGCGTCTGCACTGGGCGAGGCCGTCAGGCCGGGACGGAAGTCGATGTCGCCGCCGGCACGCGCCTCAAGCAGGCCTTCGTTCAGAAACTGGGCGTTTTTGCTCTGGTCGCCGCCGGCGCCAATGGTGATGCCGGTGCCGGGCATGGCGACCATGCGCCCGCCGGCGAGGTTGCGGATGGCCTTGCCCCCGTAGTCGAGCGCGGAGTTTTCGACATACAGCCGCCCGTTTGTCCCCTCCGCCCGGACGAGGCCGGCGTTGGCGAGCGCGCACTCTCGGATGATGCCGGTGCCGCGGATGGTGTGCTGCGGGCCGTTCGTGATGGTGTGGGTGCTGACGTTGGTGTCGTTGTACTTCACGCCTTCGATGGCCGTGTTGTTCGCGACAACGGTCGTTTCCTCCTTGTCGAGGATGATTTCGCCGGTTCCGTCGATGCAGGAGCATGCGCCGGGGGTTTCATGGTAGGAGAACCTCAGGTAGGCTGACCCTTCGCTGCTGCTGCCAGTCGCGCGGATCACGATGCGCCCGTTGTTCACGAACTGTCCGACACCGGCAAGTTCCAGAAAAGCGCTGTTCGACCGGCTGAGCGGTTGATGGACGCGGATTTCTCCGGCGTTCGTGCTTCCCGCGACGGGCATGATAAAGCCCGTGTGGCATCCCGTGTAACCTCCCAATCCTGCGATGCTTACGATACCGCCGACCGAAATCCGGCTCGGCTGGGTGAAGGTGACAAAGACACGGTTGTCATTCTTGATTCCGTTGTTCTGGATTGTGAGCGTACCTTCATGCGATAGGCTCGTTCCTGAAAGGGCGACCGTTTTTCCGGTATATTTGATCGATGCCTTGAGTACTGCAAGGGCGTCTGAAGAGCCAATGGTGAGAGAACCGATGGAAACAGCAAGGGTTTCGGCCGATGCGAGCGTCACGACAGATGCGACATTCTCGTCGCCATCGATGACGACATTGGTCGTGAGGCCGGGCACGTCGTCGGTGTCCCAGTTCCTGGCATCGGTCCAGTTGCCGGTGCCGCCGATCCACGTCGCGGTGTCGGCCGTTGCGCTCGCGGTCGCGAGCGCAACGGCAATGCGGAATGCAGGATGCAGAATGCACAAGGATGGGTTGCGGTGGTGCATGTGCAACTCCGTTCGTTTCTTGTTGCCAGTAGTTGGCGGTTCGTTGGCCGCTCAATGAAGATTCTCGCAAAAAGTGTAATGGGATGCAAGACTTTTCATGGTTTTCGCTTCGACCGCTCCATGCGGGCCTACCGCGGCCGGTAGCCCCTCAGGCGTCGGTGCGGAAGGTGCGCGAGTCGACGACGCGCATGGCCTCGTCGCAGGCGTCGAGCAGGTCGAGGCGGAAGGTCTCGCCGCCGGGCGGCACGGTGACGACGGCGTGGCAGCCCGTGCGGCAGGCGTCGGGCACGAAACGCCACCACGGGCGTTCGCCGGCCTCCGTGACGGGGAGGACCGTCGGCACGAGGAGCGGCTGCGCGTCGTCCGGCGCGTCCGGAACGAGCATCGACTCGGCCGTGTCCTCGGTGAGGTGCAGCTGGTCCCAGACGCAGGCGACCCAGACGCGCGGCCGGAGCGCCGCGGCGAGCGCACGGCCGACCGAGTGGTGGCCATGGTGGTCGATCTTCGCGACGTGGCAGCGCTCGATGCAGCCGGCCAGCTCGTCCTCCACGGAGATCCGCCGTCCGCCGGGCCCGGGGATCCTGTCGGAGAAGTCGCCGCCCGCGAAGAGCCGGAACGCGCCGTAGGAGAAGACCATCCCGAGGCTCATCCCGTTCTCGTTGAGCGCGGCGGGACGGTCGCGGGCGATGAAGTCGGCGTAGAGGTCGCGCACGGAGCCGTCCGGCAGCGCCAGCCGCCCGTTGGCGAACGCGTTGCGGACGGAGAAGCCGGGTGCGCCGCCGCGCTCGGCGGCGAACTGGTCCGACGCGCCGAGGCGGAAGGGCTCGGGGACGAGCCCGTCGCGGCGCCGCAGCGCCTCCCAGGTGGAGCGGACGACGCCGACCTCCTCCGCGCACGCGCTCGGCATCGGATCGGCGTAGTCCGGCCAGCCGCGGTCCGTCGCGCGGCGGAACCGGAGCGTCTCGGCGGCGAGGGCGAACCCGCAGCGGGGGCAGCCCTCGAGGCGGTCCGGCTCGTCCGGGAACCACGGGAACTTCTGCCACGACGGCGTCCCGACGTGGTCGGAATGGAAGTGGGAGACGACGGCCCAGTCGACCTCGGTGCCGTTGGGGTTCGCGCGGCGGACGTAGCGGGCGACCCATTCGCCGGCGAGCCGCTCGGGTCCCGGAAGCGCGGGAACGGCGAACTTTCCGCGGGTGATCGACGCCTGGTCGCCGCAGTCGAGCAGCATCGTCGTGGAGTCGGGGAACACGAAGAACACCGACTCCGCGACGCCGGTGTGGATGAAGTGCGCCTGGAACTCGCCCGGCTTCCAGCCGCGCCAGACCCTGTCGTTCTCGTTCATGCGGCGGAGTCTACCACAGCCCCGCCGCGCGGACAACGCCGTCCCGCGCCCGGGTCAGGGGGCCGGGGACGACGGTGTCCTGTCCGCGTCGTAGACGCTGGCGCTCGTCGTGACGGTCTTGCGCGACACGATGCCGATGGACCAGGCCGAGCTGGAGTCCTCGACCGACGAGATGCCGTCGAGGACGAAGGGGCCCTTCTTCGCCGCCTCCGCCTCCAGGAGACGGAGGTTGTTCTCGAGCGTCACGGTGTTGTTGAAGAGCGTCGAACCGCCGGGATTGACGATGCTTCCGGACACGAGGGGGACGACCCCGAACAGGTAGAATCCGGAGTTCTCGACGACGATCGAATCCCGGGGCGTCAACCCCTTCCCGCCAACGGCCGCGCCGAAGCGGTTCGTCGTCTGGACGTTGGCGCAGCCCGCGGCCGCGAGGGCGACGGCGGCCGCGAGGACGGAAAACGCGAACGGACGGCTATTCATGGCCGAGCTCCTTTCTCCCGGCCTCGTCCGAGGGATAGACGTAGGTGCCGGAAATCTGCACTTCGCGATACCAGACGAGCCCGAGCGAGGAGTAGAACACGTCGGTGTAGAAGGCCGGGGACAGGTCCTCGACGGCGACGCCGCGGCCCTCGGCGTCCTCCACCAGATAGCGCTGGAGGGCGTCCACGTCGATCGTGTCGCGGAAGAGCGTCGGCCCCTGGTAGTCGCCGATGTTTCCGCACGCGAGCGGGATGGAGTTGAAGAGGAAGTAGCCGTAGACGCCGGCCAGGAAGTGGCGGCTCGGACGCAGCGCGCCGTCGGGCGAGCGCGTCTGCCGGAGGTCGGTCCGGTCGATGGACATGCACCCGGAGCCCGCGGCGCAGAGTCCGGCGAGGACGAGGGCCGGCAGGAGCCGGCGGAGGAAGGAGGGAGGTTTCATGGCACGGGAGGGAGAATACGGAAAGCCCCGCCGCGCGTCAAGCGGTTTTCGTCCGGCGCCGGGATTGCCTCACCGGCCGCGGGCGCGCCGGCACGTTTTCACGATTTTGACTTGTTTCGGCGCGTCTTATCCCCTATACTGGGCGGCGTCGGTGGAACCCCCGGCCCCTCGGGCGCCCCCGGACCGGCAAGGAGAAACGATCATGCGCACATCTGCGAATCGATTTGTCCGGCTTTTCGCCGCGGGCGTGGCCCTGCTTGCGTCCGCGGGCGCGGCGGAGGAGGCCTCCCTGCTGGACCGGCCCGGCTGGGTCCGGACCTGCGACAAGGGACAGCTCGTCTGGAACGACGGGCCCGACGGCAAGTACAACTTCCTCGCCGTGCAGTACGAGGCCGCGAAGATCGTCCGCGCGATCGACCCGGACCGCGTGCTGGTCGCGAGCGCCACGGGCGGCAGCTCGCCGGGCAACTACAACGCGTGCGACATGCGGCCGCTGCCGCTGAAGGACGTCCTCTACCAGATGCACTTCTACGCGCCGTTCTTCCTCACGCACGCCGGCCTCTACGGCACCCAGCTGCTGCCGGACGACCCCTACCCGGGCACCGAGAAGCGCGGGACGCACTGGACCAAGAAGGAGGTCGGCGACGTCATGGACTACATGAACGACTTCGTGGAGCGCTGGGGCGCGCAGATCTACGTGGGCGAGTTCTCCTGCATGAGCAAGCAGCCCGGCGCCGCGCAGTGGCTCGACGACGTGGCGGACCTCATCGAGCAACACGGCTACAAGTTCTGGACCTTCCACTCCTACGGCGAGTTCTACGGCTGGAACCTCGAGTCCATCCGCGACGAGGAGACCGGCAAGCTCCGCAACATCCGCGACGGCGAGACCACCGACCGCCTCGAGGTGATGAAAAAGCACTGGGCCAGGAACCGGGAGTAGCCCATCCCCCAACCGAACGAAGAACCCAACAAACGACGACATGAAGACGAGACTGGCGATGACGGCGCTCGCGCTGGCGGGCGCGCTGTGGCTGAGGGCCGCGTGGGCGCAGGAGGCGGCGGAGGCCGTCCCCGAAGCCGCCGCGCCGGCGGCCGCCGAGGCGGCGCAGGCGGATGCGGCCGCGCCCGCGGACGAAGGGGCCGCGGCCGAGGCCGACAAGGAGATCTCCGGCGCGGAGCGATGGCGCATCTACTGGGAGCAGGGCGGCAACACGATGTACTTCATCGCGCTGCTGTCCGTGCTCGGCCTCGGCTGCGCGCTCGAGCGCTTCTGCAACCTGCGCCGCTCGCGCATGGCGCCCGACGGGTTCTCCGACCGGGTCGTCGAGCTCTGGAAGGCCGGCCGGTTCGACGAGGTCGCCGCGCTCTGCCGCAAGTCCGGGTCGATCCTCGCCCGCGTCGTCGAGACGATCCTCCGCCACCGCGACAAGGCGGGCTGGCAGGAGGCCAAGACGATCGCCGAGGACAAGCTCGCCCGCGAGCTGCGCCTCGAGAACCGCAGGGCCGCGATGATCTCGACCGCCGCGACGCTCTCGCCGCTGCTCGGGCTCTTCGGCACCGTCGTCGGCCTCCTCGGCGCGTTCGGCACCGTCGCCGCGATGGGCGAGATGGGCGACGCGTCCGTGCTCGCCGACGACATCGGCAAGGCGCTCGTCACGACGGTCGCCGGCCTCGCCGTCTCGATGCCGTGCCTCTTCGCCTTCGACCTGGTGAAGAAGCGCCTCAACTTCTTCGCGGTCCTCCTCGAAGAGGAGGTCGCGGAGATCGTCAACCGGCTCTTCCTCAGGGGGTAGGCGCGCCATGGCCGCGAAATACGACGAGGACGAGAAGCCGCAGGTCCAGCTCACCTCGATGATGGACTGCATCTTCCTGATGCTCATCTTCTTCCTGGTCTCCAGCCAGCTCAAGAAGATCGAGAAGGAGGTCCCGCTCGAGCTGCCCGAGGCGGACGTCGCGCAGGACGTCAAGGCCGCGCCCGACCTGGTGACCGTCTCGGTCGACTCGAAGGGCGACCTCTACGTGAACTCCAAGCCGGTCGGCCCGGCGGGCCTCCGCGCCGCGCTCCAGGACGCCGCGAAGGAGAACCCCGACCGCCGCATCCGGATCGACGGCGACGTCTTCGCGCCGTTCCGCTCCATCGTGCAGGTCCTCGAGGCCTCGCGCCACGAGGGCCTCACGGTCGTCGGGATCCACACCGCCGACGGACTGAAGAAATGAACGACGCCCGCTTCGCCGACGAGATCCGCGAGCGCGAGAGGGTCCGGCGCCGCAGGGAGATGCTGTGGAACGCCGCCTCGGTCGCGTTCCATGTCGCGCTCGTCGCCGCGATCGTCTGGATGACGCCGGCGCGGAGCCTCATCGCGGAACGCAGGAAGAAGAACCCCGCCGAGCACCTGCCCCCGGAGCGCATCGAGCAGATCTCCGACGCGCTCTCGCAGGCGCGCGTGAACGAGCTCCTGCGCCAGCTCGAGGCCCTCAAGACCGTGCTCCACAACATGGACCTCATGAAGGAGCAGCTCCAGCGGGACTACGACGCCTTCGCCGGCGAGTCCGCGGAGGACGTCAAGCAGGCGATGCTTCGCGAGCTCGACGTGGCGGAGGCCGCCCAGAAGGCCGCGCGCGCGGAGCAGGCCCCGGTGATCGGCAAGGTCGAGAGGATGTTCGCCGAGGAGGGGCTCGACCTCATGGACGAGGAGCGCTCCCGGTGGCTGCAGCATACCGCGGAGTTCCTCGTCCGCGAAGACGGCGAGAAGATCGCCGACGCGCAGGCGCGCGCCGGCAACGCGCTCGACCGCATCCAGACGCAGGCCGGGTTCGCCGGCTACCGCAAGACGGCCGAAGCGTCCGAGAAGGTCCGCGACGCCCAGATGGAGGCCGCCACGATGCAGAACCGGGCGCAGAAGGAGGCGTCCGAGATCGGCCTCAAGATGTCCGAGATGCGCTCGCGCACGCTCGAGCTCGAGGGCCACGAGAAGTGGCTCGCCGGCCAGCGGGAGGGCGTCGAGAAGGCCGAGGCGGAGCGCAAGGACGCCGAGGCCCAGCTCGCCGACGCCACGAAGCTGCGCGAGAAGGCCGCAAAGGAGCAGGAGGCCGCGAAAGCCGACGAGAAGCGCTTCCGTGAGGAGTGCGCGAAGGCCGACGCCGAGGCGAAGGCCTCGCGCGAGGAAGCCGCCCGCCTCGAGCGCGAGCTCAAGGACGCCCGCGCCGCGCTCGAGAAGGCCAAGAAGGCGCGCGCCGCCGCCGAGGCCGCCAAGAAGGGAGGCGCCTGATGCGGACGCGTGCCCTTTTCGCGGCGCTCGCCGCCGCTGTCCTCGCGCTCCCGGCCGTCTCCGCCCGGGCCGACGAGGTGGACGACCTTGAGCGGAAGATCCGCGAGACGGAGGAGCGGATCGCCCAGCAGAGGAAGAAGGCCGACGACGCCGCCGCGCGGGCCAAGGAGCTCGATGGCAAGGCGCGCGACGCCCGCCGTCTTGCCGACGAGAAGGGCGGCGAGGCCGATTCGCAGCGGAAGCGCGCCGACCGCGAGAAGTTCCGCCTCGACCGGAGCATCCGCGCCGCCGAGGACGGCCGCAAGCGCATCGCCGACGGCGAGAAGGAGCTGGGCAACCGCCAGACGCGGGTTCAGAACCTCGAGAACATCCGCAAGCGGAACGTCAACGCCGAGCAGGTCGACAAGCTCAGGCGCGCGTCGCAGGCGCAGGACGACATCGCCGCGCGCCTCGCGCTCCTGCGCACAATCCTCGAGAACGACGAGCCCGACCCCGTCCCGCTCGCTCCCGCGGCCCGCGCCGAGAACGCCCTCGTCACGAAGGACGCGACCGCGATGGAGCTCGCCGACGCATACGAGCTCGCGAAGGAGATCGAGGTCGCCATCACCGAGTCCTACAAGGACATCAAGGCCACGCAGACCGCCATCGACCGCCGGATGGACTTCGAGTCCGCGCAGCAGATCACCGACGTCGCCCGGGCGGTCCGCCTCGAGGCCGACCGCGCGGCGCTCGAGGACACGCCCCGCACCAAGGAGGCGCTCGACGCGCAGAAGGTCGCGCAGACGGAGGTCGTCCGCGAGGCGAACAACATCGTCGAGACCGTCGTGGCGATGATGGAGGAGGCGCTCGAGATCGTGCAGCCCGACGACGGCGCGCAGGATCCGGTCCGGAACACCTCTCCGAAGACGATCGAGTGGATGACCGAGAAGGACTTCGAGGAGCGCGACCGCGAGGAGGCGCGCAAACAGCGGCTCGAGGAGATGGCCGCCGCCGCGGACTTCCAGGTCGCCATCACCGAGGCGGCCGCGGAGAGCGAGGAGGACCGCGCCAAGGACCTCACCAAGGTCATGGAGGACGCCGCCGAGGTCGCGAAGAACACCGCCGAGGCGGAGGCCGCCGACGCCGAGAAGGCCAAGGAGGAGGCGAAGAAGGCGCAGGCGGCGTCCGAGGCCCTTCGCCAGGTCCTCGGCGCGCTCGAGCCGCCCGACCCCAAGAAGCGCAATCTGGCGGCGGGGAACCTCATCCGATTCGCGCCGGACGAGACCTCCGGCGGAACCCCCTCCAAGTGGATGTATGTGCAGGACTGGTACACGATCGGGCCGTTCCCGAACCCCGACCGCGTCAACATCCGGCGCAAGTTCCCGCCGGAGTCGGTCGTCGACCTCGACGCGACCTACGTCGGCAAGGACGGGCGGACGATCCGATGGGAGTTCATGCAGACCCGCAACGCGGCGCCCCGTCAGTCGTGGGAGGGGGACACCCGCGCGGCGGCGATCCCGCCCAACGCCGAGGAGTACGGCATCTGGTACGCCTACGCCGAGGTCTTCTGCGACGTCGCGTGCGAGCGCTGGATCGCCATCGGCTCGGACGACCGCAGCGACGTGTGGATCAACGACGTGCCGGTGTGGGGCTCGTCCAACAAGCTCAAGAGCTGGCGCATCGACGAGGGCTACCGCCGCATCCGCCTGGAGAGGGGCCGCAACCGCATCCTCGCCCGCATCGAGAACGGGTGGATGAGCCTCTGCTGGTCCCTCTGCATCTCGCTCGAGGACGGGGAGATCGGCCTGTAGCATGGACGATTCCTTCGACATCGTCGTCGCCGGCGGAAGCTGCACCGGCGTCTTCGCCGCGATCCGCGCGGCGGAGGCGGGGTGCCGCGTCGCGCTCGTCGAGATGGCCGGCGGGTTCGGCGGCACCGCCACGCAGGGGCTCGTCCCGATCTGGCATTCGCTCTTCTCGAGCGACGGCCGGACGCCGATCGTCGGCGGCCTCACGGACGAGGTCGAGCGCGAGCTCGTGCGCCGCGGCGAGGCGCGGATGGAGGCACCGGACAACCCCGCGCGCGGAGCCCTCCTCAACGTCGCCGGGCTTCAGATGCTGCTCGACGAGCTCGTCGCGGCGCAGCCGCGCATCACGCCCTTCCTCCACACGCGCCTCGCGGCGGCCATGCCTTATGCGAAACCGCTCCCGTGCGCGGCGGCGGGGAGCGGCGGCTCGCGCACGGCGAGGCCGCAGCGCGCGCAGAGCGCGAGGGCGCGGGCCTCGACGCCGGCGACGGCCTCGCGGATGGCGTCGGGGCGGTGCGCATCGATGCCGATCGTCGCCCAGTTGCCGTGTTCCGCGGCAAGGCGGAGGAAGCGCTCGGACGGATAGTGGCGGCCGTCGGCGAGGCCGAGGAGGTTCACCTCCACGGGGGAGTCGTGCGCGACGAGCCAGTCGCAGAGTCGGCCCATGTGGCGCGCGTAGACCTCGTCCGGCCCGGTGAAGTTCAGGACGTCCGGGTGCGCAAGGTAGAGGTAGCGGCCGCTCTCCATCGCCTCGATGCAGCGGTCGGCGTAGGCCGCGAGGCGGGCCTCGTCCGCGGTCGGGGAGCCGGACCAGTCGCCGAGCCACTCGCCGCTTCCGTCTCCGATGTAGTGCTGGCCGCAGATCAGGTAGTCGACGGGGAAACGGGCGAAGAGATCGTCCTGCGCGGCGATCCGCGTCGGCAGGTGCTCCGCCTCGAACCCGATCAGGATGTCGATGCGGCCCGCGTATTCCTCGCGCAGGGCGAGGAGCGACGCCACGTACTCCCCGGTCTCCTCCGGATCCATGCGGACGCCCGAGCGGAATCCCGGCGGCGGCACGGGCGGCGCGTCGCGCGGCCACGGACAGTGGTCGGAGAACCCGAGCGTGCGGAGGCCGGCCGCGAGGGCGGCCTCGACCCAAGCGCGGTCGGGCTCGTTCGCGGCGTGGCGGCAGCGGCGGGTATGCGTGTGAAGGTTGGCGAGCACGGCGGCCGACTCTACCAAAACGCCCCCGCTTGCGCAAAGGAGGGGCCGGTCGCGGGCGGCGCGCGGCCGGAAACGCAGCTGCGCCCGATGCGAAAAACGCGCTTTTCCTCGCGCGCGATGTGTGCTAGAATGCGCGCCCGCTTTTCCACCTACACGCGGGCGCGACGCCCGCACACCCCGCCATGAACGCCGACATCGCATCCGAATCCAGCACCCGTTCCGTCCTTTCCATCTCCGCGACCGCCGAAGAGGCCGCCAAGGCCCGCGCCGCCGTCGTGAAGGAATACGCCGCCCAGGCCGCCATCCCCGGCTTCCGCAAGGGCAAGGCCCCCGCCCACCTCGTCGAGAAGCAGTTCGCCGACCGCATCGCCGCCGACGCCGCCGAGCGCATCGTCCGCGAGTCCTTCGAGAAGGCCGTCGAGGAGAAGAAGCTCAAGGTCTTCGAGATCGTCGCCATCGACGACCGCCAGACCGCGCCCGACGGCGCCGTCTCGTTCAAGGCGACCGTGGACCTCGTCCCCGAGGTGAAGCTCCCGGAGCTCGACGGCATCCCCGTCGACGACAAGGACACCGCGGTCTCGGACGCCGACGTGCAGGGCCAGATCGACGGCTTCCTCCGCAGCCAGGGCACCTTCGCCGACTTCGAGGAGGGCCGCGCCGCCGCCGCCGAGGACATGCTGCAGATCGACTACGCCGCCACCGTCGACGGCAAGCCGCTCGCCGAGGCCGTCCCGGACGCCGCCGCGTTCGCCGAGAAGAAGGGCGCCTGGTGCACGGTCGGCAGCGACTACTTCACCGTGCCCGGCCTCCCGAAGCTGCTCGAGGGCCGGAAGGTCGGCGAGGCCTTCGAGGCCGACGTCGAGTTCCCGGCCGACTTCTACAAGGAGTCGCTCCGCGGCGTGAAGGCGAAGTATTCCGTCACCGTCGCCGGCGGCCGCCAGTTCGTCGTCCCGGCGCTCGACGAGGCGCTGCTCAAGCGCGTCGGCGCCGCGAGCGAGGACGAGCTTCGCTCCCGCGTTCGCGCCAACCTCGAGGCCTCCGCGAAGGCCGCCGACCGCGCCCGCCGCCTCGACCAGGTCGCCCGCTACCTCGCCAAGGCCTGCGACTTCGAGCCGCCCGCCGCCGCGCTCGAGCGCGAGACCGAGAACCTGCTCGGGAACCTCCTCCGCTTCAACATGGACAAGGGCGTCTCGAAGGAGGACCTCTCCAAGGAGCGCGAGAAGCTCTCCGCCGCCGCCCGCGAGCGCGCGACGGACAACCTCCGCATCGACTTCGCGGTGGACGCCATCCGCGCCGAGCGCAAGATCGAGCTGAGCGGCGACGAGTTCAACGCCTTCCTCAACCGCGTCATCCGCGAGCAGCGCCTCTCCGAGGCCCAGGTCAAGGAGCTCTCCAAGAACCGCATGGCCCTGCGCAGCTACCACCGCGCCGCCACGCGCGAGAAGGTCCTCGCCGCCCTCCTCGAGAAGGCCAAGCCCACGGCCGGGTTCAATGCATAGTGCCGAATGCCGAATGCTGAATGCTGAATGAAAAGAATCGGGGCGGAGGTTGAATCCGCGCGTCCGCCCCGGTAGACTTCATCCAACATCCGCACATCCGACGCACGAACATTCCGCATTCAGCACTCAGCATTCAGCATTCACCTCCAACCCCCAACCCTCCCATGTCCATCCAGTCCAACTACTACGTCCCCTACGTCATCGAGCAGACCGGCCGCGGCGAGCGCTCCTACGACATCTACTCGCGCCTGCTGAAGGACCGCATCGTCTTCATCGGCACGTCGATCGACGACGCCGTCGCGACCTCCGTCATCGCGCAGCTGCTCTTCCTCCAGTCCGAGGACTCGGCCAAGGACATCTCCGTCTACGTCAACTCGCCGGGCGGCGTCGTGACGGCGGGCCTCGCCATCCTCGACACGATGAACTACCTCAAGTGCGACTGCGCCACCTACTGCATCGGCCAGGCGTGCTCGATGGGCGCGGTCCTCCTCGCCGCCGGCGCGAAGGGCAAGCGCTACGCGCTCCCGAACGCCCGCGTGATGATCCACCAGCCCAGCGGCGGCGCCGAGGGCAAGGCGAGCGACATCCGCATCGAGGCCGAGGAGATCCTCAAGGTCCGCGCGAACCTCAACCGCATCCTCGCCGAGGCGACCGGCAAGCCCCTCGCCGACATCGAGCGCGACACCGACCGCGACTTCTTCCTCTCCGCCGAGGAGGCGAAGGCCTACGGCCTCGTCGACCACGTGCTCGTCCCCGCCAAGGCGAAGGCGCCCGAGCCCTCCAAGTAACCGAAATCCCGCGGACGCCGGCGGGCGCGAACCGCGCCCTCCGGCGCCCTCCCCTCCCCCATGCCCCCCCGCAAGACCTCCTCCGCCTCCGGCTCCGGCACGCGCCGCTGCGAGTTCTGCAACTCGCCCTCCTCCGCCAAGAACCCCGTCTTCGAGATCCAGGGCCAGGACGTCTGCGCCAACTGCGTCCGCGAGAACGAGGAGCAGCTCGCGGAGATGCTCGTCTCCCTCCGCGCGGACGACCCCACCGCCGCGCCCGACGACGCCTTCGGCAGCACGCCGATGGGGATGGCCGTCGACGCGCTCGTCGCCGTCCGCGGCGGAGGCCGCTCCGAACGCGCCCGCGCCGCGGCGGCCGCCACCCGGCCCGCCGTCCGCGCCGTCCCCTCCCCCAAGGAGATCAAGGCCGTCCTCGACCAGTACGTCATCGGCCAGGAGCGCGCCAAGCGCGTCCTCTCCGTCGCCGTCCACTCCCACTACAAGCGCATCTTCGGCGCCCCCGCCGCGACCGGCGGCGCCGCCGACCCCGAGTTCGCGGACGTCGAGCTGGAGAAGTCCAACATCCTGCTCGTCGGCCCCACCGGCTCCGGCAAGACGCTCCTCGCGCGCACGCTCGCGCGCCTGCTCGACGTCCCGTTCGCCATCGCGGACGCCACCACGCTCACCGAGGCCGGCTACGTCGGCGAGGACGTCGAGAACATCCTCCTCAACCTCCTCCAGGCCGCCGACATGAACGTCAAGCGCGCCGAGAAGGGCATCGTGTTCGTCGACGAGATCGACAAGATCGCGCGCAAGACCGGCAACGTCTCCATCACGCGAGACGTCTCCGGCGAGGGCGTGCAGCAGGCGCTGCTGAAGATCGTCGAGGGCACGCTCGCGCGCGTCCCGCCCGCGGGCGGGCGCAAGCATCCCGAGCAGAAGTACATCGAGATACAGACCAAGGACATCCTCTTCATCTGCGGCGGCGCGTTCGTGGGCCTGGACAAGATCGCCGAGCGCCGCTCGCGCGACCGCCACTTCGGGTTCGCCGAGGGCGCCGCGGCCGCCGCGGCGGCCGATTCCGGCGAGCCGGCCGCCGCCCCGCGCGCGCCGCGCTTCGAGACCGAGGACTTCATCGAGTTCGGGCTCATCCCCGAGTTCGTCGGGCGCCTGCCGGTCGTCACCACCCTCGACGAGCTCACGGAGGACGACCTCGTGCGCGTCCTCACCGAGCCGAAGAACTCGCTCGTGAAGCAGTACCGCAAGCTCTTCCGCCTGGAGGGCATCGACCTGGCGTTCGAGCCGGACGCCGTCCGGGAGCTGGCGAAGGAGGCCGTCGCGCGCAAGACCGGCGCGCGCGGCCTGCGCGCGATCCTGGAGGAGCTGATGACGGACCTGATGTTCGAGGTCGGCGCCTCGACGAAGCCAGACGGCCCCGCCGCCCCGGCCTCGCTCCGCTCGCTTCGCCTCACGGGCGAGCTCGTCCGCGCCCGCCTCGACGGCAGGGCCGACCTCGCCGCCTCCCTTTCCCAATCCTGAACGAGGAACCCGCGATGAACAACCCCATCTGGATCATGACCTCCGCGTTTCCGCGGCTGACCTTCCGGCAGTGCGCCGCCAAGGCGAAGCAGGTCGGCGCGCAGGGCATGGAGCTGTGCGTCTTCCGCCGCGACGGCACGCGCAAGGACCATGTCGCCACGCATCTGGACTACGAGCGCTTCACGCGCGACGACGCCGCGCGCCTGCTCGACTTCCTCGGCAGGGCGAACCTCCGCGTCTCCCTCGGCGCCTACGACAACATGATCGGCGGCGACCCCGCCGAGCGCATCCGGAACCAGAACCACATCCTGAAGCTCGTCCGAATCGCGCACCTGCTGGGCGGCGACCGCAACGACGTCGCCGTGGGCACGTTCGTCGGCTACGACAACGCGCTCGGCCGGCAGGACGGCGGCTTCGAGAAGAACCTGATGCTCTACAAGAAGGTCTTCGCGCCCATCGTGAAATACGCCGAAGGGCTCGGCGTCACGCTCCTCTACGAGAACTGCCCGATGGAGGGCTGGCAGCCCGCCACCGCGCCCGACACCTACAACAACCTGCCCTGCACGCTCGCCGCGCGCAAGCTGATGTACGCGCTCGTCCCGAGCAGGGCGCACGGCGAGATCTACGACCCCTCGCACGACGTGTGGCAGCACATCGACCCGAGCGACGTCATCGAGGCGAGCGACATGAGGCGCGTGAAGCGCATCCACATCAAGGGCACGCGCAACTACGCGCGCGACGCGGCATCGATCCACTGGGGCCGCCTCTTCCCGGAGCAGACCGTCGATCCGAAGCTCGCGAAGAAGGCCGGCGTCCCGATCCCCGCCAGCGAATGGGACCGCCACCACTACGAGCCGCGCGTCCCGGGCTTCGGCGGCAGCGACTCGATGGACTGGACGAAGTTCCTCGAGACGCTGATGCGGCGCGGGTTCGACGGCCCGTTCTCGATCGAGAACGAGGGCTGCAACTCGTCGCACACCGGCAACATGGGCGCCACGATCCAGGGCTTCCGGGCCGCGGTGCTCAACACCGCGCCCGCCGTGTGGCCCCTCGGACCGGACGGCTACGCCTACGACTGGTCCCGCGCCCGGCCCCTCGCCCCCGCCGCCGCGAAGGACGTCCCCGTCGTCACGATGGCGGATTTGTAGCCCGGCGAAAAAAGCGCTGGATTTTCGTCGGGGGTTGTGCGATAATCCCCGCCCGTTGCGCGCGGGACGCCCGGGCGCAGCCCCCTTGCACGCACCGCAAAACAAGAAACAAGAGGACCCTATGTCCGTCAAAGTCAGACTCACCCGCACCGGCGCCAACCGGGACATTTCGTTCCGCGTCGTCGCCGCCGACACCCGCTTCCCCCGGGACGGGCGCTTCATCGAGAACCTCGGCTGGTACTCCCCGCGCCAGCCCGGCAAGAACTACGAGCTCAAGCTCGACCGCATCGCCTACTGGAAGGGCGTCGGCGCGATCGTGAGCCCCGTGGTGCAGAGCCTCCTCAAGCGCCAGAAGCGCGCCGACGAAGGCAAGCCGGAGCACACGCACCAGAAGATCTCCAAGGGCAAGAAGGCGAAGCTCGCGAAGGCCGCCAAGGCCGCCGAGGGCTAGCCGCTCGCCCCCGCGCCGCGCGCGGGGGCGCCGGAGGTCGCCGTGGCGGACGCCGCGTCCATCCCCCTGTCGGTCGACGTCGTGACCGAGTTCCCGGAGATGATCCGGGGGTTCCTCTCGGAAAGCATGATCGGCCGAGCCTCCCGCAAGGGAGCGGTCCGGTTCCGGATCGTCAACCCGAGGGACTTCACCGAGGACAAGCGCCACACCACCGACGACCGGCCCTACGGCGGCGGCCCGGGCATGATCATGCTGCCCGACCCCTTGGTCCGCGCCGTCGAGTCCGTCCGGGAGGAAGGCTCCAAGGTCCTCCTGATGACGCCCTCCGGAAAGCCCTTCGTCCAGGCCGACGCCCACCGCCTCGCGCAGGAGAGGCACCTGATCTTCCTGTGCGGACACTACGAGGGCATCGACGACCGCGTGCGGCAGATCCTCCAGCCCGAGGAGATCTCGATCGGCGACTACGTCCTCACCAACGGCGCCCTCCCCGCCGCGTGCGTCATCGACGCGACGGTCCGCCTCCTCCCCGGAGTCCTCGGGGGCGACGGCGCCACGCAGGACGAAAGCTTCGAAACCGGCCTCCTCGACTTCCCCCAGTTCACCCACCCCGTCGAATACCGCGGCCTCCGCGTCCCCGAAGTCCTCCAGAGCGGCAACCACGCCAGGATCCGCGCGTGGCGCCAGGAACAGGCCGAACGCCTCACCCTCGAACGCCGCCCCGATCTCGCCGCCAAGGCCGGCCTCCCCCGCCCCCCTCCACCACCGAAGAAGAAGAGAAGAAGGAAGCACGCGACCATTCCGAATGCTGAATGCTGAATGCACAATGCTGAATGATTCAACTCTTCACTCTTCACTCTTCACTCTTCACTCTTCACTCTTCACTCTTAACTCTTAACTCTTAACTCTTAACTCTTAACTCTTAACTCTTAACTCTCTTCCGAACCCGGCTCCGCCCCTTCTCACTCCCGCGGACCGACCCACCCCGAAACCGAAACCAACAGACTTGCAACAGGAGAAATGAAATGAGCAACGTTCTCGATGAAATCACGGCCCAGGGCCTCAAGAAGGACGTCCCCGAGTTCGCCATCGGCGACCAGGTGAAGGTCTACGTCAAGATCAAGGAAGGCGACAAGACGCGCGACCAGGCGTTCGGCGGCGTCGTCATCGCGCGCAAGGGCGCGGGCGCCAACGAGACGTTCACGGTGCGCCACGTGGCGTTCGGCGTGGGCGTGGAGAAGGTCTTCCCGGTCCACAGCCCGTTCATCAGCAAGATCGTCGTCGAGGCGCACTCGCACGTCCGCCGCGCGAAGCTCTACTTCCTCCGCGACCGCAAGGGCAAGGCCGCGCGCCTGCGCTCGACCGTCGCCTCCGGCGAGGACAAGGCCGCGAAGGCCGCCGAGGCCGCCGCGCCCGCCGAGGCGTAGTCTCGCCCGCGCCCGTTCCGCCCGGCCGCCGCACGCGACCGGCCGGAGGCGGACGGTCGCGATGGAGCCGCCCCATGCAGAACGACCTTCGCAAGGACGCCGCCGCGCGGCGCGTGCTGCTCGTCGCCCACCGCGGCGCCTGGGGCGGCGACATCCCCTGCAACACCCTCGCCTCCTACGACATCGCCCTCGCCCACGGCGCGGACATGCTCGAGATCGACGTGGACATGACGAGCGACGGCACGCTCGTCATCTTCCATCCGTGGATGGAGCGCCCGCTCCTCGGCTACGGCGACCGCATCGCGAACCACCCGTGGTCGTTCGTGAAGGAGCTGCGCTACCAGAACATCGACGACTGCCCGACGCCCTTCGGCATCTGCACGTTCGAGGAGGTGCTCGACCGCTTCCGCGGCCGCTGCTACCTCAACGTCGACAAGTTCTGGGAGCATCCCGCCGAGATCGCCGCCGCCATCCGCGCGCGCGGCATGCAGGACCAGTGCCTCGTCAAGACCGGCCCCGACCCGCGCGTGCTCGGCATCATCGAGGAGCATGCCTCCGACATGCCGTTCCTCGGCATCGTCCGCAGCGAGGCGGACTGCGAGGCGTTCGCCGCGCGGAAGATCCGCCTCGAGGGATTCGAGACGATCTTCCGCACGGACGATTCCCCGCTCGCCTCGCCGGGCTTCGTCGAACGCCAGCACGCCGCCGGGCGGCTCCTCTGGGCCAACTCGATCGTCTACAACTTCCGCGACGTCATCGCCGGAGGCCGCAGCGACGACCGCGCGATGACCGGCGACCCCGATGGCTCCTGGGGATGGCTCGCCGACCGCGGCTTCGACTTCATCCAGACGGACTGGCTCCGCGACTGCGCCGACTTCCTCGCGCGCACCGGCCGCCGCACGCCCGCCTGACAAGTGAGCGCCCGCACGCCTTCCGCCCCGATTCGCGGGACATCGTGTTCGTCACCTGCAGGAAAGGCATCCCTCGGTGGCGAATCGTCCTCGGCGCCGAAGTCGCCGAGTGCGTCGTCCTGGCCGAAGACGCCGGCGAAACCCCGGACGGAACCCCTCTCCCGCCCATCCGCAAGCGCTGACGGATCCGACGGTCGCTTTTCCGTGGCGTGGCGGGGTGGGACACACCGCCACGCCAGCCCGTTTTCACTCTCGGCAGCCCTCCGCAATTTCCGATTCCACCGTGCGTGATTTTCATCGTTTCCCCGCCGCCCGATTGTCGGAATGCATGACTCCGACCGTCGTCTCCGGACTATTTCGCCTTGTCATTCCAGAAGACGAGCGCCGAGGCGAGACAAACAGCGTCCGGCTGGGCGGGAAGGAGGACTTCGCGGACAAAGCGAAGCACGGCGGCGCTCTGCGCGCGGGTGAACCGGGCGAACGAATCCGCTGCCCACGGAACGCGGAAGGGAGAACGGTCCGAGCGAGGCGCAAGCGAACCGTCCTTCTCGCGACGCAGATTCGCGCCGTCGAGAAAGATGCCGACCATATCGGAATACGGACGGCGTTCCGGCGGCAGATCCGCCATCCGGACCATCAGGGCCGGGAGGTATCGTGCGACCTCCTCGTCGGGGAGAAGCGTTAGGTTCTCCGCCAGCTCCGCATACTTCTCGTCGGAGAGCGCCGAAACCATCTCTGGAAACGCAGCCCGAATCTCACGTGCAAGCGTTCCTCCACCCTCGGCGTTCGTTCTCTCGTCATTCATTCCCTCATCGCTCGTTCCCCTACGGTTCGTTTTCATCCGTTTTCCTCTTCCTCTCTCCTCGTTTCCGCTTCATTTCACATTGATTCCACCGTGAGCAATTTACATCGTTTCATCCTCTTGCCAAGTCTCGTTTCTCTATCTTTTTCCACCGTTTACGCGAGCCGCTGTCCGCGCCACCGAGCCCGTTCTCGTTCTTCCCGTTCGGTCCGCAATCGTCGGAGGAACCCCGCCACGGTCGCGCTCTCCGGCTCCTTGAGCAACCGTCCCACGCTTTTCCGCGCCGGTTCGATCTTCGCCCGTCGCAAGGGCGGCGCCTTCGCCTCGACTTCCGGCTCCGGACCGAGCAGCACCGACGCCGGAATCGGGTCGAAGAGGTCCGCCGCCTCGCGCGTCTCCCACGCGAGCCGACGATAGCCCGTGAGCGCGGCGTAGTGCGGCAGCAGCTCCGGGCAGTTGTCGATGATCCATCCGCGAAGTCCCGCGTTGCGTCCGATGATCTCTCCGTTTTCGTCGCGGACGAGCGAGCTGTCGACCGTCGCCTCCGCGTCGAGCAGCATCGAGCCAAGCCGGATCTTCTCCTCCACGCGGCCCCGTCCGCGCGCCTTCTCGAACTGCGCCCGCACCTCGTCCCCGGTCGGCGCCTCCTTGAGCGAAAACACGCACAGACGACGGCTCGGCGCACCCTTGCGGCGCGGTCGGTCGGCGAACTGCGGCATCCCGGGCTCGCGTGGCGGGGTTCCGGACCCCGCCACGGCGCGCTCCAGCGTTCCGAACCACTCCTGCCACGCCAGGTCGCGCCTTGCGCGGGCCGCGGCCCTGCGCTTCGCGGCGGCGGGCTGGTCGGAGAGCGCGAGCGCCTCGCGTTCGCGCTCCGCCTCGTGCCTTTCGCGCTCCGCGGCAAGGGAACGCAGGACGCGGAGGTATTCGCGGGGCGAGGAGCTCCGCGCCTCGCGCAGGCGCGCGGCGCACTCGCGGGCGAAGACGCGGTCGACGCCCGCGCGAGTGCGGTATGCCTGAACGCGAACGGCACGGTATGCCGCGGCCGAGAGCTTCGCCGCGAGCTTGATTGCCAAGCAGGATAACTTGAACGCTCCGATGCAAAGGCAGTAGTAGACCATCAAACTGTATTCAATGTCCGGATGCATACGTCCGAGGCCGAAGGGACCTTCCAGCCGCAGGCGGCCCTCTTCGTGGCGACGCAGGGCAGCGTTGAGGCGGGCGTCCTCGGCGCGTTCGTAGGCGCGACGATCGGCGGCGGACATGCGGTAGCGGCGGCGGTGCTTGGAGGTCGCGAGGTTTTCGGCGGGGGAGGTCGCGACGCGGTGCTTCGGCGTGCGGTGGCGGACGGGACGGGACATGGCGGGGAAAATGTGGTGAAAACGCAGCCGATTCTACACTGCTGGAGAGGGGAAAGCAAGCAAAATCACACACGGTGGAATCGAAGGCGAAAGAGGGGGATTATCGGTTGTGGGGCGTGTGGGATTGGCGGGCGCGTCCACCTAAGTCCGAACCTACCAACCTTGATGGGACGGGACAGTTTCTTGACATGGTTCCGGCAATTCGCATATCCTCGCCCTTGTCGCACCCCGCCACGGCGGGGATGCCGGAAGTCCTCCGTCCGAGGACATCCGGCGACAGCCGCCCGCTTCGCGCAGGCGATACACGGAACGACACGAACCGAAACGACGGCAATGAATGCGAAAACCGGAAAGGGGCTGTGGGGGGCGATGGCGGGCGTCGCCGCGCTGCTGGTGCTCGCGCTGGCGGTCCCCGTCGCGGCGAAGATGCGGTTCCATCTGCGCGTGGCGCGCGAACGGAGGGCCGCCGAGACCGCGATGGCGGGGATCGCCGCGCGCATGCCTCCCGCGTTCGACCCCGAGGTCGCGGAGGCGGCCCGACGATACAGGTTCCACGGGACGTTTCCGTTCGGGAGCCGATTTACCAACTCCATCGAGCAGCCCACCGAGGGCGAATGCGCGGCGATTCGCGCCTGGTGCGCGACGAACCCGGAGGCGGTCGCGCTCTTCGAGCGCCTGTCCGCGCCGACGTCCGCCGCGCCCGCGGCCGTCGCCGGCCCCGTCGACGAGGCCGCGCTCTCCCGCCAGAGATACTGGCTCCGGCTCGACCTTCCCCTCTTCGCGGATGCGTTGCTGGAGGAGGCCGTCGCCCGCGGCGACGCCGCCTCGGCCGAGGACCTGGACCGCCGGCTCCGCGCGCTCGGACTTCTCGCGTCGGATCTGTCGGGCCTCGGGAACGGCGAAGCCCTCCGATTCGGTTCCTTCTCCCTTACGCTCCCCCTGTTCTCGAACGACTACCTGGACGAAATCGACCGATTTGCGCGCGATCGCCTCGAACAGCCCGGAGCCGGCATCACGGCCGATCTTCCGGCCTATCTGGAGGAGGTCGAGCTCGAGGACGCCACAATCGAGAAGAAGAATCTGCCGCTCCTCGACGACACTCTCGTCCATCGGTTCTCCGCCCGCATCGGGCGCGATCTGTCGAGGGGAAACCACTATTGGCTTCTCGCCAGCCTGCCCTCCCTGCTTGCGGAACTGGACGACATCCGGCTCCATCCCGCCCCCGACATCGGCGACCGCCTGCGGCTTCTCCAGCTGAATTCCGAGGAAGGCTTTGTTCTCAAATGGCCGTCACACCGGCCGCCGTTCGTCAAGGAATGGCGAACACCCGTCGTCGCGGAATGGAGCATCCATCCGGAACGGTACCTCCAGATGGCGATACGCCTCCACAACCGGTTCTGCTTCGAGCGCGCGGCCATCGCGATCGAGCGGTTCCGCCGCCGGACGGGCTCCCTCCCGGAGCGACTCGAGGACCTGCCGGACGACCTTCCGCGCATGCTGCCGACGGGGCTCCTTCCCGAATACCGGCGCGGAACCTTCCGCGTGCCGGGGTTCCGTCGGCCGCGCTCCGAAGAGGAGATGAACCGGCGGATCAAACACGCGGAGGAGGAGACCGACCGCGCCTTCGACGATCCGGACTACGAGGAGGAGGGTCTGCCCGAGCTCCGGATCCGCGGCTACATGCTTTCCATCTCCGCCCGTTCGCTCTCCTGGATCGTGCCGAGCTTCTTCGAGAGCGAATGCCCGTTCGGGGACGAGGACTGCTACGGTTGCGTCGTGTTCGGGACGCTCGCCCCGGACGACGACCCGGAGCCGGACACTCCGAGGAAGCCCGAGCCCATCAAACTGCCGGCCGATTCGCCGGAGGATTTCTAGGGCGCCATCCCCTAGATGCGGAGGTCGCCGGGCTTGATCCAGCCGATGCGGCGGAGGGGGATGGCGAGGAGGGGCGCGAGGACGGCGGGGAGCACGATCGCGACGAGCGCGAGGCCGAGCCAGTCGAGCGCCGTGCCTCCGCCGTTCCGCGCCCAGCCGGTCCAGACGCCGATCGGACCCACGAGCCCGCACGTGCCCATGCCGGAGGAGACGGCGGGGCCGTCCATCCGCAGGCGGAAGAGGCAGGTCGCGACCGGGCCGCCGATCGCGGAGGCGATGGTGGGCGGAATCCAGATGCGCGGGTTGCGGACGATGTTGCCCATCTGCAGCATCGAGGTGCCGAGGCCCTGCGAGACGAGCCCGCCCCACCGGTTCTCGCGGAAGCTCATCGCCGCGAAGCCGACCATCTGCGCGCAGCACCCCGCCACGGCGGCGCCGCCCGCGAGGCCCGTGAGCCCGAGCGCCGCGCAGATCGCGGCCGACGAGATCGGCAGCGTGAGCGCCATCCCGACGACGACCGCGACGGCGATCCCCATCAGGAACGGCTGCAGGTCGGTCGCCCACATCACGAGCGCGCCGACCTTCATCGCCGCGCGCCCGAGCGCCGGTGCGAGCAGCGCCGAGAGCGCGAGGCCGACGCCGATCGTCGCGAGCGGCGTCACGAGGATGTCGACCTTCGTCTCCTTCGAGACGAGCTTGCCGCATTCGGCCGCCGCGATGGCGACGAAGAGCACCGCGAGCGGCCCGCCCGCGCCGCCGAGCGCGTTGGAGGCGAAGCCGACGGTGACGAGCGAGAAGAGCACGAGCGGCGGCGCCTTGAGCGCCCAGCCGATGGCGGTCGCCATCGCGGGGCCGCTCATCGCCATCGCGAGGCCGCCGACGGTGTAGTCCTTCCCCGCGACCGTGGCGACGGTGCGCGCGAGGAACGGGACGCCGAACTGGCGCCCGACGGTGTCGAGGATGGTGCCGACGAGGAGCGAGCAGAACAGGCCCTGCGCCATCGCGCCCAGGGCGTCGATGCCGTAGCGGCGGAGCGAGATCTCAACGTTCTTGCGGCGGAGGAATTCTTTCATCGTGCGATTCGGAGTGCGGGGACGAGATCCTCGACGAAGCGGGCGTCGAAGGAGAAGAGGGCGGCGCCGGCGTAGCCCTCGCGGTAGGCCTCGCGCAGCTGCTCGAGGAGCTCGTCGGGCTCGAGGAAGGACTCGCGGGCGCACGGGCCGAGGCCGCAGACGAGGCGGTCGCGGCCTTCGCGCTGTCTCTCCAGGAACGCGCGGAGGGCGTCGAGCGAGCCGAAGTAGTTCATCGGGACGGCGCGGTCGACGAGCCCGCGCGCGAGCCAGTCCCGCCAGTCCTGCCCGACGTTGTCGCGACACGCCGGATACGAGCCGTAGACCGCGGCGGAGAGCTCGCACTTCGGCGCGGCGGCGCGCAGCTCGCGGCGGACGCGCGCGACGAGCTCCGTCACGGCCGCGGCGGAGCGCTTCTCGCGCGTGGCGGCGTCCGGGTAGCGGACGAAGTCGAGCTGGATCCCGTCGACGCCCTCCTTCGTCGCGATGGCGACGGCGGCGCGGGCGACGTCCTTCGCGTTGGCGGCGACGGCGGGGTCGAGCCACCCGAGCGCCCGGCCGGACGGGTCGTGCAGGAGGCGCCGCGCCTTCTTGAACCCGGCGAAGCGGTCGTCGGGCGCGTTCTCGAACTGCAGCGCCGGCAGCCACGCGTGGACGCGGATGCCGAAGGCGCGGCACGCGGCAACGGCCTCGGGAAACGGGTCGGCGGGCGCGCCGGCGACGCGCGGCACGCCCGGGATCGCGGCGACGGCGCCCGCGAGCGAGCCGGCGTAGAGGTAGACGTCGGTGACGCCCGCCGACGCGAGCTGCGCGGCGGCGACGCGCCACGAGGGGCACGCGGGCGGAAGGCGGCCGTTCGGGACCCAGACGGCGAGCGGCCGCCCGGCGCGGGCGGGCTCGAGCGGAAGCGCGGCGCACCGCGCGAGGCGGACGCCGGCGGCGAGCTCCCAGACGTTGGACTGCGCCGCGCCGTAGAGCCCGCGCGAGCAGAGCTCCGCGCGGGCGGCGTCGACCTTGCGGACGCCGTGGAAGACCGACCGCACGATCTCGCGGCGCGCGGGGGGCGCGAGGCGGACGAGCGCGGCCTCGGCGCCGGCGGCGTCCTTCGCGCCCGCGACGGCCCAGGCGGCGGCCTCGAGCGCCTTCGCGGAGGTCTTCCAGAGCGGGGCGTGCATCGTGCAGGAAAGGGAAAGGAGCAGGCGCGCGCGGTCGCGCGCGGAGGCGTCCTCGTAGAGCGTCCGGACGATCCAGAAGCCCTTCGGGCCGCGGAAGATCGCGGCGGGCCCGCGTTTTCCGGCGTCGTTCTCCCAGTGCGCGACGGCGCGGACGTCCGGCGCCGCGGCGCGCAGCGAGAAGACGGCGGAGGCGCGGCTCTCGACCCGGGCGGGGGCGTTGAGCGGGCGCGACTCGGCGAAGCGGAAGGCGGTCCACGCGCCGCCGCCCGGGGGCGGGGTGCGCTCCTTCGGCGGCGGGGTGACGCCGAACCACGCGGCGAGGACCGGCGACTCCGAGCCGTGCACGACGACGCGCCCGCCGCGCGCGACGAAGGCGTCGAGCGCGGCGACGTCGGCGGCGTTCACGCGCGAGAGGTGCAGCAGGTGCGCGACGCGGCAGGGCTCGCGCAGCGCGGCGGCGAGCGCGGACTGCGGGAAGACCGGCGCGGCGAGCCCCGCGCGGCCGAGGAGACGCGAGGCGGACACGGCGCGGGAGCGGGCGAAGCGGGCGGCGTCCACGGCGTCGAAGTCGTCGAAGACGACGGCGACCTCCGCCGTCGAGGACGGGACCTCCGCCTCGACCGAGGGCTTCCGCGCGGGCGCGGCCGCCGGCTTCCGCGCCGGCGCGGCGCCGGACGCGAAGAGCGCGGCGAGGACGGCGGCGAAGAGGGCGGCGGCGACGCGGGGCATGGTGTGGCGGGGTCTCCGGACGCGCTCCGCGGGGGAAACGGCTAGCGGGCGATGCGGATGCCGAGCTCGGTCTCGAGCCGGCCGTCGCGCTTGGCGCCGCTCTCGAGGCCGGCCTTGTAGTTGGCGACGGCGGCCTCGCGGTTGTTCACCGGATCGAGCAGCAGGTAGACGTAGGCGAGGTTCACGTAGGCGTCGGCATAGCCGGGATGGTCGCGCAGCAGGAGCGTGAGCTGGAGCAGGGCCTCCGAGAGATCGTCGGACCCGACGGCGACGGCGGCGCGCAGGGACCGGACCGAGGGATCGTTCTCGACCTCCTTCGGGAGTTCGGCGAGGACGTCCGCCGCGCGGCGGAAGTTGGCGCACTGGACGAGCGCGCGGGCATACATGAGGCGGGTGCGGAGCGACGCCGCGGAGCCCTGCTCCTCGATGCGGTCCTCGAGGAGCAGGACGGCGTCCGTCGCGCGCGCCTCGCGGAGCATGTCGAGGAAGACCCGCGCGTTGCGGAGGTCCTCCTCGGGCGAAACGGAGGCCGGCTCTGCCTCGCGGAGCGTCACCTCGACCGTCGCGGAGGCCTCCTCCGGGGAGGCGGCGGGCGCCGGCGCGGGGGCGGCGGCCTTCTCGCGGAAGAACGGGTTGGGGATCGCCGCGGCGAGCGAGGGGTCGGAAACCTCCGGCGCCGGCGTCGGCTCCGGCGCGGGCTCCTCCGCCGGGGGGGAGGAGGGGCCGGCGTCCGTCCGGACGAGGGCGGGGACGGGGTAGCGGAACGCCGGCGCGCCCGGATCGGCCGAGTCCGGCGCGGCCATCGGCGCGCCCGGCTCGGCGGCGCGCGCGGCGCCCGCGGCGGGATCGGCGATCGCGCTCTCGCCGGAGCCGATCGCGGCCGAGACGCTCTCGGCGAGGACCGCGACGGCGTTCAGGCGCTGGGAGACGTGTTCCTCGCGATAGGAGGGATACTCGTCGGCGAGGCGCTGGTAGCCGCTGCGCGCGCTCGCGAGGAGCTGGAGCTCGGCGAGGGCGTCCTGCTCCTCCGCGGCCTTCATCGCCGCGTCGTAGGCCTCGTCGGCGCGCTCGAGCAGCTTCGCCTCGGAGGACGAGCCGAAGAGCGACCACGCGCCGGCGGGCGCGGGGGCGAGGAGGGCGAACAGGGCGAGGGCGGAGACCAGGGAAAGGGAGGTTTTCATGGCGGGCCGGATTATACACGAACCGGCCCCCCGGATTCAACCCCGGCTTGCGGCGCGGCGCGGCGGCATGGTATGCTCCCGGCCCATGCCGCGAGACCACCATGTCCGGCGCGCCCTCGCCCTGCAGCGCGACCCCTCGCTCCCCCCGTCGCTCGAGCTGACGGAGGGGCTCTGCGCCATCGCGCGCCCGGACGGCGCGATGAAGGAGCGGATCGAGCGCCGCGCCGACCCTCCGTCGTGCCGCGGCGGCTGCGCCGTGCGCCGCTTCTTCGAGCGCGCCGCGGCGGAGGGCGCCGACGTGGAGCTCGACGTCGGCGCCGGCTACGGTCGCTTCGCCCGCGCGCACGCCGCCGCGCACCCGGAGCTCCGCGTCCTCGCGATCGAGCAGGAGTCCGCGCGCGTCGCGCGTTCGGACGTGATCTCGCGCCGCGCCGGCCAGACGAACCTCGCCTATCTCGTCGCCGAGGCGCGCTACGCGCTCGAGTTCTGCATCCCCCCGGAATCGGTCGCGGCGGCCTTCCTGCTCTTCCCCGACCCGTGGCCGAAGGACCGGCACGCGCGCAACCGGCTCTTCCGCGCGCCGGTCGTCACGCTCCTCCACCGCCTCCTGCGGCGAGGCGGGGTGCTCCACGCCGCCACGGACGACGAGGCCTACTTCGCGCAGATGCTCGAGGTCATGCGGGGCGACGAGCGCTTCGAGCCCGCGCCGCCCTACGAGCGCGGCGAGGACGAGAGGACCGACTTCGAGATCAAGTTCCTCGGCCAGGGCCGCACCGTGCGCGCCGCCTCGTGGCGCAGGCGATAGCCGCGCACGGACGAGGCCGGAGGGGCTTTGCGAACGGGACGGGTTCTGCTAGAATCGCGCGCCATGAAACGCGTATCCGCCGTTCTCGCCCTTTTCGCCGCGCTCGCGGCCCCCGCCCTCGCCGACGCCGACGCGCGCACGGAGGAGGACCGCCGCGCCTTCGCCGACGCGCTCTTCTCCCGCGGCCTCTACCGCCAGGCCGCCGTCGAATACGCCCGCTTCCTCGACGAGTTCCCGAAGAGCGCCGACTACGCGCTGGCCTGCTTCCGCCTCGGCGAGTCGCACCGCAGCGCCGGCGACAAGGTCGAGGCGCTCAAGGCCTACAAGCGCGCAATCGACGCCCCCGACTCCCCCTGGCGCGGCAAGGCGATGTTCAAGCGCGCCGCCCTCTTCGCCGAGATGGGCCAGAACGAGGCCGCCGAGGAGCTCTTCGCGAAGCTCCTCGCCGCCGGCCCCGAGCCCGAGGTGCGCGAGCTGGCGCTCTACTACGACGCCGCCGCGCTCGAGGGCCTCGGCCGCAACGCGGACGCCGTCGCCCGCCTCGAGACGCTCGTGAAGGACTTCCCGAAGGGCTCGATGACCTCCTACGGCCGCCTCTCCCTCGCCCGCCTCCGCACGCTTCAGGGCCCGACGTTCGACCCCGCCAAGGCGCGCGGCCTCCTCGCCGACCTCGCGAAGGACCCCGCCACGCCGCGCCTCGGCGCGGAGGCGCTCTTCCTGCTCGGCGCCGCGGAGCGCGCGGCCGGCAACGAGGGCGCCGCGGCCGACGCCTACCGCTCGCTCTTCGAGCGCTACCCGCAGGACGAGCGGGTTCCTCTCGCCCGCATCCCCGCCGCGTGGGCCTTCTCGCGCGCCGGCCGCGCCCAGGACGCGATCGCGACGGTGGACGCCGCGCTCGCCGCGTCGCCCGTTCCGGCGCCCGCCGCCGCCGCGGAGCTGCGCTACGTCCGCGCGCAGGCGCTCTTCGACCTGGCGCGCCTCGAGGAGGCCGGCACCGCGTTCCTCGAGATCGCGAACACCCCCGCCGCGGTCGCGTCCGGCTTCGCCGCCCGCGCCCGCTACCAGGCCGCGCTCTGCGCCTTCAAGCGCGGGCAGTGGTCCGCCGCGCGCGAAGCCGCGCGCCCGCTCCTTTCCGACAAGGCGATGCGCGAGGAGGCGCTCTGGCTCATCGCGCAGGCCGCCTCGGAGGAGGGCGGCAAGGCGATCGACGAGGCGATCGAGAGCTACCGCCGCATCGCCGCCGAGTTTCCGGAGTCCTCCTACGCGCCCGGCGCGCTCTTCCGCCTCGCCCACGCGCTGCGCGGCCGCGGCGACTGGGCCGCCGCCGTCGCGGCGTTCGAGAGCCTCGCGGAGAGGTATCCCAAGTCCGAGCTTGCGCCGCGCGCCCGCTTCTCCGCCGCCCACGCGCTCGGCGGCGCCGGCCAGGACGACCGCGCCGTCGTCGCCTGGCGCACCTACCTGCGCGACTTCCCGTCGCACGAGGGCGCCGAGGAGGGCCTCTGGCAGCTCGGCGTGCTGCTCCTGCGGCTCGACCGCCGCACCGAGGCGCTCGCGGACTTCGACGAGCTGCTGCGCCGCTTCCCGAAGGGGTCGCGCCGCGCCGACGCGCTGCTCTGGCGCGGCGAGCTGCTGCGCGAGGCGGACGACCCCGCGCCCGCCGAGCGCGCCCTGCGCGACGCCCTCGCCGCGAACCCGCGAGAGGAGGTCGCGCGCGACGCGCGCTTCGCCCTCGCGACGGTCCTGCAGAAGTCCGGCCGCGAGTCCGAGGCCGCGGAGCTGCTGCAGGGACTGCTCGACGGCCCCGCCGCCGCCTCGCGCTTCACGCCGGGGCAGTTCGCGTGGCTCGCCGAGCGCCAGATCGAGGGCGGAAAATTCGCGCAGGCCGCAACGACCGCGCGCCGGATGGCCGAGCTCGCGCCGGACGACTCCTGGCGCCAGACCGCGTGGACGCTCGCCGGCCGCGCCGAACGCTCCGCCGGGCGCGCCCGCGAGGCGGAGGAGGCGTTCCGCAAGGCATGCGAGCTCAAGGTCCTCACGACCTCCGCGCCCGAGGCGACGCTGCGCCTCGCGGAGCTGCTGCTCGCGCGCGGCGCGGCCGACGAGGCGGACAAATGGTTCCGCCTCGCCGTCGAGCGCTGCGCCGCGCCGGAGCTGCAGGCGCAGCGCATCTGGGCCTACGTCGGACTCGGCCGCGCGGCGCTCGCGCGCGGCGAGAAGGACGACGCCGCGAACTACCTCATGACCGTCTGTCTGCTCTACCACGATCCGGAGATCCTGCCGCCGGTGATCGAGGAGACGGCGCGCCTCCTGGACGAGCTCGGCCGCGCCGACGAGGCCGCCTCCCTGCGCGATTCGCTCGCGAAGGACTACCCGGACCGGAAGGATCCCGCCGCGAAGTAGCGGCGCCGGCGGGGCCGCGGGCGCTACCGGGCGGAGGGGGCGGCGGCCGCGCGCCGCGCGGAGGCCTTCCCGGCGAGACGCGCGCCGGCCCGCGAAACGAGGGCGAGAAGCGCGGCGACGAGGACCGCCGGCGCGGAGGGCTGGCAGTCGAGCTTCCACGAGACCAGCAGGCCCGCGGCGAGCGAGAGGAACGCGAAGAGCCCCGCGAGCAGCATCAGCGGGCCCATCCGGCGCGCGAGCGGGCGTGCCGCGAGCGCGGGCAGCGCGAGGAGCGCCACCGCGAGGACGATGCCGACGGCGCGCACGAGCACGACGACGGCGAGCGCCGTCGCGAGCGAGAGCACGCACGCGTGCAGCCGCACCGGCGCGCCGCGCAGCGCCGCGAGGCGCTCGTTGAACGCGACGCCGAGCAGACCGCGCCAGAAGAGCGCGAGCGCGAGCAGGAGCGCCGCGTCGAAGGCGGCCATCTCCGCCAGGTCGCCGCGCGAGACGAACAGGATCGAGCCGAAGAGGTAGTCGAGCAGGCTTCCCTGGTAGCCCGGCGTCGCGGAGAGGAAGCCGAGGCCGACCGCCATCCCCGTCGCCCAGAGCGCGGAGAGCGCGCCGTCGGCGCGCGCGCCGCGCGCCGCGGGCGAGAGCGCGAGGAAGAGCGCGGCCGCGACCGCCGCCGCGAGGGCGCCGAGCGTCGGCGTCGCCCACGCGCAGCCGTGCGCGACCGCCAGGTACTGCGCGAGCCCGAGGCCCGCGAAGCACGCGTGCGAGAGCGCGCCCGCGACGTAGGTGTTGTGGCGCGCGACGCAGAACGTCCCCACCGCGCCGCAGGCGACGGCCGCGAGCGCGGAGGCGAGGAGGGGGAGGGCGAGGACAGACAGCAAGGATTTGGGGGTGGATTAGAGATTGGAATGCTGAATGCTGAATGATGAATGAACCATGAGCGATTCAGCATTCAGCATTGTGCATTCAGCATTTGGCGTTTCGGGTTCACGGAGCAATTTCGAAGGGGCCGTCATCGGGTTCGGGGCCGAGGTCGAGCTCGAAGTCGGCGTCCTCGGAAGGGGCGGGCCCGGGCTCCGGGTCGGGCGGCGGGTCAAGGTCGAGCGGGACGCCCTCCTCGGGGCCGGAGAGCGGCAGGTGCCAGCCGGCGGGGCGAGTGACCTCGGTCTTCTGCACCTTCTGGCGGTAGAGGAGGATCATCCGGAGCGGGTCGTAGACGACGACCTCGACGGGGAACGTGATGTCCTTTCCGAGCTCGATCGCGAGCGTCTCGCCGGGCGCGAGGGAATCGGATTCGCCGCGCGCGAAGGGCGGCGAATGGTCGTCAAGGTAGGCGAGGACGGCGACGGCGAGCGGCTCGGGGCCGGCGGCGTGCTCGAGGCGGAGCGTGCCGAAGTTCTCGGGCACGACGGCGTCCTGCGCGATGCGCGCGGCGAAGAGATGGGTTCCGCCCGGGACGCGGACGCGCGGCAGCGCGGAGAAGTCGGTGCGAGGGCCGATCTTCGCGACGCCCTCCTCGCCGGAGAAGCCGATCCCGTGCGGCGGGAAGGCGAGGTAGCCGCGCTTCGTGGCGGCCGCGGCGGCCGCGGGCGTGATCGTTCCGGCGGCGGGGTCGGCGGAGGGCTCGCCGACGACGATGCCGGCGTAGCCGAAGAAACGGAGGATGTCCTCCGCCGTGCCGGGGATGCGCGTGAGCGCGAAGTCGTCCTGCGGGATCGGGATGCCGCCGGTGACGAGCGTCGGGTCGGGCGCGTCGATCGCGATCAGGAACGGCCGCAACGGCAGGCGCCGGCCCCAGATCGCATACTGGCGCAGGCGGCGCGGCGTCACGCTCTCGAAGCCGCCCTCGAGCAGGTCCTCCAGCTGCGAGAAGAAGTCGGCGAGCGCGACCGTGTCCGCGTCCGACGCGTTCTCGGCGAGGCGCGCGTAGCGCAGGACGGGGACCTCGACCTCGGGGAGGAAGCGGGCGCGGACGAGCGCGGCGAGCGGGACGAGGACGGCCGCGGCGAGCAGGATCGCGCCAGCGCGGCGCAGGCGGGGATGTCGGGGCATGGCGGCCTCCGTGGCGGGGTGCGCCCGCGCTAGGCGGGCGGGTTGAAGATCACCGCCTCGCCGATCGAGCGGCCGTCGACGAGCGCCGGGATGTCGCGGCTGCTCCACTGGCGGCGGCGGGCCGAGACGGCGAGCACGTGGCGGCGGCCCCAGAAGCAGAGCGCGTCGGCGACGCGGGCGAGGGCGTAGGCCGCGCGCAGGCGCGCGGCGCGCTCGTCGGGCGAGGCGCCGCGGATCTCGAGCGCCAGGTCGCGCAGGCGCGCCTGTTCGAGGAAGAAGCGGCTGTGCGACTCGATCGAATCGACGTTGAAGCCGTTCTTGAGGAGCTGGTAGAGCGAGTTCTCCGTGAAGACCGCGGCATGCGGTCCGGCGGGGGCGATGCGGCGGCGGATCGCGTCGGAGAGCGAGAACGGGCGGCGCGCCTGGACCGAGAGCACGAGCAGGCCGTCCGGGCGGAGGATGCGGTTGCACTCGCGGACGAACGAGAGCGCGTCCGGCACGGCGCAGAGCATGTCGAGCGCGACGACGACCGCGTCGAACGAATGCGGGGGGAACGGAATGCGCCCGTCCGCGCCGAGGCAGCAGACCGACGCGTCGCCGAGGAACTCCGACGCCTCCGCGGCGGCCTCGGGCGAGCGCGCGACGGTGCGCCAGGCGCCGCCGAGCCGGCGCAGCGCGGCGGACATCGCGGGATTGGGCATGCCGACGTCGAGGCACGCCATGTGCGGCAGGCGGTCGGCGGGCAGCAGCCGAGTGACGGCCGCGAGCTCGAGCCGGTGCGGCAGGAGCGCGCGGAGGCGCTCCTCCGGCGTCATCGGGCGGATTCCGGGATTGGCGGTGTCCATGCGTCCGATCCTCCCGCGGCCTAGTCCTGCGGAACGGAGATCGCGTCGAGCGAATCGGGGAGCGTGTCGAGGAACACGCGAAGCAGATCCATCGCGCGGTGCGCGATCGTGTCCCAGAAGTCGGTGTACTGCGCGAAGCGGTCGGGGGCGCCGGGCGTGTCGCTCAGGATGCGGAACGAAAGGAACGGGACGCCGAGCAGGTAGCAGACCTGGGCGAGGGCGCCGGACTCCATGTCGACCGCGAGGGCCTTCGGGAAGTAGGACTTGATGACCGCCAGGTGCGCGGGCTTGGAGATGAACCGGTCGCCGCTGCAGATCAGGCCGGAGACGGTGCGGCTCGCGTCGTTCTTGAGCGAGAGCGCGTGGGCGAGGAGCCGCCTGTCGCAGGGAAAGCGCGTCGGGAGCCCCTGGACCTGGCCGTATTCGTTGCCGGGGCCGCAGTCCACGTCGTGGTAGGCGACCTCGCTGGCGACGACGATGTCCATCACGCGGAGCGAGGAGTCGAGGCCGCCGGCGACGCCGGTGCTCATCACGAAGTCCGGCGAGAACTCGCGGACGAGCTCCATCGCGCCGATCGCGGCGTTCACCTTGCCGATGCCGGTCTCGCCCAGGACGATCTCGTGCCGCCCGAGGGAGCCGATGAGGAACGTGCGGTCCTTGAGCGCGACGGAACGGATGCTTCCGAGCAGTTTTTCGATCAGGGCCTTTTCGGAGCCCATGGCGGTGGCGATTCCGATCTTCATGGCGGTGGCGTCTCGGGAAGGAGGATGGGGAAAGGGGCGTTGCGGCCCTGTATGATACCGCAACCCCTTTCCCCGGGCAAGGCGAAAATGCGGATTCGCATGTTTGACGCGCCGCGCGCGAAGTGGTAGTCTCCCGCCCTCCGAACCCTTTCCGAATGCCAATGAACGAAGATCCCGCCACTTCTCCCGAAGACACCGCACCCGCCGCCGGCGTGCCGCCCCCGGACCCCGCTCCCGCCGAAACGGCGGGCGAGACCCCCTCGGACTCGCTCCGCTCGCCCGCTCCCCCGACGGGGGAGCCGGATGGCGGACCCGCGACCGAAGCGGAGTCCCCCGCCGCCGACCCCGCGGGCGAGACCCCATCAGGCTCGCTCCGCTCGCCAGCTCCCCCAGCGGGGGAGCCGGAGGGAGACCCGAATCCCGGAGCGGAGTCGGCCGAATCGGCCGAGGCGGAAGCCGCGAAGGCGGAGGCGGAGAAGGCGAAGGCCGAGGCCGCCGCGCTCAAGGACCGCCTGCTCCGCCTCCAGGCCGACTTCGACAACTTCCGCAAGCGCCAGGCGCGCGAGCGCGCCGAGTGGATCCAGCAGTCCAACGCCGACCTGCTGGAGGAGCTGCTGCCGGTCCTCGACCAGACCGACGCCGCGATCGCCTCCGTCTCGAAGGACTCATCCGAGGCCGCCAAGCCCTTCCGCGAGGGCTTCGAGCTCGTTCGCCGCTCGTTCCTCAACGCCGTCGCCAAGTTCGGGCTCAAGCCCGTCGAGGGCGTCGTCGGCAAGCCGCTCGACACCGCGACGAGCGAGGCGATCACCATCATGAGGACCGGCCAGACCGCGCCCGGCTGCGTCGTCTACGAGACGCGCAAGGGCTACTCCCTCAACGGCAAGGTCCTGCGCGCCGCGCAGGTCGTCGTGGAGGACGAGGCCGAGGAGCCCGCGCCCGAGGCGGAGAAGCCCGCGGAGGAACCCGCGCCGGCCGAACCCGCAGGGAACCAGGAGGCCTAGCCATGGCCGCGGAACAGGACTACTACAAGATCCTCGGCGTCGAGAGGAACGCGTCGGCCGACGACATCAAGAAGGCCTACCGCAAGTTCGCGATGAAGTACCACCCGGACCGCAATCCGGGCGACAAGAACGCCGAGGAGATGTTCAAGAAGGGCTCCGAGGCCTACGAGGTGCTCTCCGATCCGGCCAAGCGCCAGCGCTACGACCAGTACGGCCCGGACGGCGTCAAGTTCGGCGCCGGCGGCTTCGACTTCGACCGCGACTTCACGCACGGAGCGGACCTCAACGACATCCTCTCGCAGTTCTTCGGCGCGATGGGCGGCATGGGCGGCGGCCGCCGCCGCGGCGGCGGGCGCTCGATCTTCGACATGTTCACGGGCGGCGGCGCGGAGGAGGACCCGAACGGGCCCGAGGACGGCGCCGACCTGCAGTACGACCTGCCGATCTCCTTCGAGGAGTCGATCTTCGGCACCACGAAGACGATCGAGATCCCCAACGAGAAGGACTGCCCCGACTGCCACGGCACCGGCGCCGCCGCGGGCACGCGCCGCGAGACCTGCAAGCAATGCGGCGGCACGGGCTACGTCACGACGCGCCAGGCGTTCTTCCAGATGCGGCAGCCCTGCCCCGTCTGCCGCGGCGCCGGCACGATCGTGAAGACGCCGTGCCGCACCTGCTCCGGCAGCGGCCGCCTGCGCGACCGCGCCAAGATCGACCTGCACGTCCCGGCCGGCGTCGAGACCGGCACGCGCCTGCGCGTCGCCGGGCACGGCCAGGCCGGCACGCGCGGCGGACGCCCCGGCGACCTGCACGTCGTGCTGCACGTGCGCGAGAGCGACCTCTTCGAGCGCCAGGGCGACGACCTGCTCGTCGAGGCGCCCGTCCCGCCGGACGTCGCCGCGCTCGGCGGCGACGTCGAGGTCCCGACGCCCGAGGGCACCGCCAAGATCCGCATCGCGCCCGGCACGCCGGACGGCAAGCTCTTCCGCCTGCGCGGCAAGGGCGCGCCGCTCGTGAACGGCCGCGGCGCCGGCGACCTCATCGTCCGCGTCGCCGTCGAAGTCCCCTCCCACCTCAACTCCCGCCAGAAGAAGGCGCTCGAGGACTTCCAGGCCGCCTACGAGGACCGCTCCTACCCGCAGGCACGCGCCTACCGCGACCGCATCGCCACCTTCCTCAAGGCGAAGGAAAGCCTGCGCAAGTAGCGTGCACTCGATCCTCGTCGCGACGGAATTCCTCTCCGCGCCCGGCGCCGCCGCGCTGGGCGAGGCGGAGGCGCACCATCTGCGCGACGTCCTGCGCGCCCGCGTCGGCGACGAGGTGCGGCTCCTCGACGGCCACGGCTCCGCGCGCGCGGCGCGCGTCGCCGCGCTCTCGCGCCGCTCGGCCGAGGTCGAGCGGCTCGGCGGGGTCCTCGCGCTCCCGCCGCCGCCCGCGCGCGTCACGCTCTTCCAGTGCATCGCCAAGCCCGCGCGCATGGACTGGCTCCTCGAGAAGGCCGTCGAGCTCGGCGTCTCGCGCATCGTGCCGATCCTCTCCGCGCGCGTCGTCGCGCGGGTCCGCCCGGGCGAGACGCCCGACCGCTGGCGCCGCATCCTCGACGCCGCGCTCTGCCAGTGCGGCGGCGGATGGGCGACGGATCTCGCGCCCGCCGTCGACTGGCCCGGCGCGCTTGCGCAGATGGAGGCGCTCGGCGGACCGGCGTTCGTCGGCTCCCTCGCGCCCGGCGCGCAGCCGGTCGGCGACGCGCTCCTCGCGCGCCGCGACGCGCTCCGCACCGGGCCCGTCGGCTGGCTCGTGGGGCCCGAGGGCGACTTCGCGCCGGAGGAGCTCGCCTCCGCGCTCGCGCTCCCGAACGCCGTCCCGGTTACGCTCGGCCCGAACGTCCTGCGCGTCGAGACCGCCGCGCTCTGCGGCGTCTCGGCGACCCTCGCCCTCGCGCTGTAGCGGGGAACGGCCCTACTGCAGCTCGCTCAGGCCCTGGAAGTAGGCCTTGACGAGGTCTCGGTATTCGGGCGGGACGTTGTCCAGGGCGCTGTCGAAGCGCTCGGAGCCGACGTCGCCCTTCATCTTGAACCAGTCCGCCTCGCTGATGCCGAGGTTCTGGAAGAGCATCGGGATGCCGTCCTGGTTCGGCGGCTTCTTGCTCTCGGATCCCTCCTTGTGCTCGCCGCTCGACTCGCCCTGCTGCTCGCCCTGCTGCTTGTTCTGCTGGTTCTGCTGCTGTTGCTGCTGGTTCTGCTGCTTGGAGCCGGACTGCTTCTGCATCTGCTGGGCCATCTGCTGCATCGCATCGGCCGCCTTCTGCGCCTGCTGCTGCGCCTCGTTCTGCGACTGAGACTGTGACTGCCCCTGCTGCTGGCTCTGCTGCTGACCCTGCTGCTGTTGCTGCTGTTGCTGCTGCTGGCCCTGCTGTTGCTGCTGCTGGCCCTGCTGCTGCTGCTGGCCCTGCTGTTGCTGCTGCTGACCCTGCTGCTGCTGCTGGCCCTGCTGTTGCTGCTGCTGGCCCTGCTGTTGCTGCTGCTGGCCCTGCTGTTGCTGCTGCTGGCCCTGCTGTTGCTGCTGCTGGCCCTGTTGCTGTTGCTGGCCCTGCTGCTGCTGGCCCTGCTGCTGCATGGCCTGCTGGGCCTGCTGCATGGCCTGCTGCGCCTGCTGGGCCTGCTGCATCATCTGCTGCTGCATCTGCTCGCCCTGCCGCTGCATCTGCTCCTGGGCGTCCTTGAGGGCGTCGGCGGCCTTCTGCATATCCTGCGCGGCCTGGTTCATGAGGGCGTTGGGATCGATCCGGCCGTCCCACGGGTCCTTCTTGCGGTTGGGATCCCACTGGCCGTCCTTGTTCGGCTCGTCCTTGGCGTTCGGATCCTTCTTGCCGTCCCACTGGCGCTGGGCGTTCGGATCCCACTGGCCGTCCTTGTTGGGCTCGTCCTGCGCGTTGGGGTCTTTCTTGCCGTCCCAGTTGCGCTGGGCGTTCGGGTCGCCCTCGGCCTGCTGCGACTCGGCGTTCTCGTCGCGCTTGCCGTCCCAGTCGCGCTGGGCGTTGGGGTCGCCCTCGGCCTGCTGGTTCTCGGCGTTCGGGTCGCGCTCGCCGTCCCAGTCGGGGTTGGACTGGAAGGCGTCGAGGGCCTGCTGGGCCTCGTCCTGGGCCCGCTTGGCGTCCTGCGCGGCCTGGTCGAGCGGGTTCTTGCCGTCGGGGTTGTCGAGGGCGTCGAGGCGGGCCTGGAGCGCGGCGATCTTCTCCTGGAGCTCGCGGGCCTCGTCGAAGACATTCTCCTGGAGCTTCTCGAGACGGTCGGCGGCGGACGCGTCCTTCGGCATGTCCTTCGTCATGCCGCGGAGCTCGTCCTCGGCCTCCTTGCGGGCTCCGGACTCCTTGTCGCGGAGCTTCTTCTCGAGGTCGGCGAGCTTCTTCTGCAGCTCGGCGAGCTTCTCCATCTCGTCGGCGGCCCTGGCGGCCTCCTTCTGCTGTTCGGCGAGGGGATCGCCCTGCTTCTCGAGCTCGGCGAGGCGGCGCTCCAGCTCCTTCTCGAGCTCGGCCTGCTTCTGCTCCCAGGCGGCGCGCTCCTCGGGCGTCATCGAGTCCTTCTTGGCCGCTTCTTCGGCGAGGGCCTTCTGGCGGTCGGCCATCTCGGCCATCTCCTCGGCCTTCTTCATCTCCTCGAAGGCCTTCTGGAGCTCCTTGTTGAGCTCGGCGACGCCGGCCTCGGCCTCGGAGAGGCGGCGGATGAGCTCGTCGATGGCGGGGACGCGCCCCTCGGGCGTCGCCGCGGCGGCCTCGTCGGCGGCCTCGAGGGCGGGCCTGAGCTTCGTCTCGAGCAGTTCCTTCGTCTCGGGCGCGAGGGAGTCGAGCGGGCCGGAGAGGGCGTCGCGGACGAGCTTCTCGGCGGTCTGGATGCCCTCGCCGATCTTCTCCTTGGACTGCGCGATGCGGTCGAGCGCGGTCTGGTCGCGCTTCGCGTTCGCCTCGGCCTTCGCGTCGCGCGCCTTCTGGAGGGCGGCGGCGATGCTCTTGCGGACGTCGTCGACGGACTTCGCGGCGGAGTCCTTGGCCGCGTCGAGCCGCTGGCGGCCGAGCGTGCGGCGGTCGCCGTCGAGCCGGACGGTAAGGACGGGCGAATACGCGACGTGCGGTCCGCCGCGGTCGGAGGGGTAGTTGTCGGAGACGGCGACGCGGAAGCGGACGTTCAGCGCGTTGCCGAGGGGGATTCCGCCGAGCGAGGCGTCGCCCTCGCCGGACCAGACGCCCTCCAGGGCAGACTCCTCGACGGGGAGCGAGCGGGCGTTTTCCCAGCGGCCGCCGCCGACGCTGTATTGCAGCTGCGGCGGTGCGGAGAAGCCGAAGTCCTCCTCGATCGTGTACTGAAGCGGGATGCGGCCGTAGGCCGGAAGCTCGAAGGTGCGGTTGGTGGGCGAATCGAACGTGAAGGCCGGCGGGGCGTCCGGCACGACCGAGAGCGGGAACGCGGCGGGGCTGTTCGTGAAGCCATTGTCGTCCCACACGCGGATACCCCACGTTCCACCCATGCCCTCGGCCATCTCGAACGTCCACTCGAGGTCGCCCTCGAAGTTCGGCTCGGCCGGGCGGTCGGCGCCGTCGGGCAGCAGCAGCGCGCCGTGGAGCGGGCGCAGCGGCGTCGCGCGGAGCGTGACGCGCGTCCCGGCGACGGCGGCGATCTCGCGCGAGTCGGGCGGGAGGGTGCGCGGCGACGTGGCGGTGTAGGCGGGGAACTCGAGCGTCGCGGTCGCGTTCGTGAAGTCGGGCGGCTCGACCGCCAGCACGTCGTAGTGGCGCGTCACGGCGCTGCCGCAGACGACGCGGTAGCGGAACGACCCCTCGACCGCGCCGATGTCGTGGCGATAGCGGCGGACGCCCTCCTCGTCGGCCGAGAGCTGCACCATGCGCTCGGAGCTCTCGCGCCCGGTGCCGTCGGGCTTCCCGGTGCGGACGTAGGCCTGGCCGGGGAAGCCGCCGAGGACGGCGAGCTCGACCGCGAACGGCGCGCCGCGCAGGACGACGGCCGAGCCGGGCAGGACGCGGAGGTTCTCGGCGTAGACGTTGTCGACCTCGGCCGCCGGGGCGATGGCGCGGAGGAAGAGGCGCGAGACATTGCCGCGCCAGAACGTGAAGAGCACCAGGAGCACGCCGAGCGCGCCGGCGGCGAGCAGGAAGCGCGGCCGCACGGTCCGCGCGGTGAACTCGCGCTTCATCGAGAGCCTGCCCGTGTCCTTCACCGCGGCCTCGGTGACGACCTGCATCAGCAGGTCGGAGCCCTCGGCGAGCGAATCGGGCGAGGCCATGAGTTCGACGACGGTGGAGAGGCGCTCCTCCAGCTCCGGGTGGTTGCGCTCGATGAGGCCGGCGAGCAGGGCGGGCGTGAGCTTGCGGGAAAGCGGCCGGACGAGCGACTGCCACGCGACGATCGCGGTGGCGGCGACGCCGCAGGCCCAGAGCCCCCAGCGCACCCACGGGTTGAGGATCGTGACCATCGCGTCGACGGCCATGATGCAGAGGATGGAGATCAGGGCCGCGGCGAGGACGGCGAAGACGCCGCGCACGAGGACGATGCGGCGGATGCGGGATCCGGCGGCGCGGAGCGTGCGCGCGATGGGCTTCGGGAGCGCGCTGAACGGGATGTCCGGGATGCGCGTGCTGGCAAGCTGGGTGCGGACGGTCTGCTTCTGGCGGAAGAGCTTCATGGCGTAGACGGTGCGGAGGCGGCGCCCGTTCGGCGCGCCAACTGGACGAGAGGATACCACATCCGCGGATGCAAGGCAAACCGCCCGCGCGTCACGGGCGCGAGAGGAAGGCGGCGGGTCCGGGAATCTCGAGGGCGGGGTGGTAGACGCCGCGGCGCGGCTGGAACGAGATCGTCGCGACGCCGCAGTACGGGAACGAGAAGCTGCCGACCGGGAACGGGCGGACGCCGAGCAGGAACGCGAGCATCGCGTTGAGGGACCCGCCGTGGGCGAAGACGGCGACGGTCTTCCCCTCCGAGCCCTCGTCGCAGGTCCAGCCGCCCTGGCGCGCGTGCCAGCCGACGGACGCGAGCGCGCCCAGGAGCGCCGGAACGACGCGCGCGAGAACGTCGAACGTCCCTTCGCCGAGCTCGGTCTTCCATGTCTCCTCGGCGTAGCGGTCGGCGTCGCGCGCGGCCATCGCGGAGGCCTCGGTCGAGGTGGCGTTGCGGAATTCCGGCGAGGGGGTCCACTCCTGCAGGCCGGGGACGCGGACGACCTCGAGCCCGCGGCCGGCGAGCGCGCGCTCGGCGGTCTCGACGGCGCGGCCGTAGGGCGAGGAGAACGCGACGTCGATCGGCGTCGCGGCGAGCGCGCGGCCGAGCGCCTCGGCCTGGGCGACGCCGTCGGGGTGCAGGCATCCCGTCACGGGCGAGGCGGGCTCGCAGTAGGGGTCGCCCTTCATGCGGGCGTGGCGGATCAGAAGCAGCTTCATGCGTCGAGCTCCAGCGTTTCGAGGGCGGTGCGGAATTCGTCGAGCCGGAAGGCGGGGACGGGGACCTGGCCCGGCTCGCGCCCCGGGAAGTCGCGCAGGAACTGGCCGCGGCCGAGGTAGTCCATGAGGTCGCGCACGCGGCGGTTGGCGGCCGCGAGCGGCAGCACGCGCGGCGGCGCGCCGCCGGGGCGGCCGATCTCGAGGCGCGCGGTCGGCGAGGTGTCGAACTCGAGGCCCTCCGCCGGGAGCGCGCGGGACCAGAGCTCGGTGCCGTCGGCCGCGACGAGCCGCAGCGGCGCGCCGGCGGCGGCGCCGGCGCGGAGACGAACCTGGGTGCGGACGGGCGTCGGGCGCGGCGTGTGCGGCGCGAGGAGGCGGACGGGGTTCGTGAGCGCGCAGTGCTTCGTCTCCTGCTGGCGCTTCGCGGCGTAGTCGCCGTCGTGCTCGCCGAAGGCGCGCGCGACGAGCCAGCCGCCGTTCGCGTCGCCCTCGACGTCGAACTCGACCGTGCCGCCGGGGAAGTTCTCGGCGCAGGCGAGGACGGCGCCGCCGGGGCCGAGCAGCTCGACGCGCGATAGGACGGACTCTCCGGGCGCGGGCCAGGCGACGACGCGGGCGCGGTGCGCGGCGCCGGCGCCGGAGGGGATCTCCGAGCCCTGCGGGGCGCCGTCGACCTCGAGCGTGAGGTAGGGGCCGCTCGACATCGAGTGGCGCGCGGCGCGGAAGGCGGCGAGCATCCCCTCCATCGTCGGCGCGCGGTCGGGGCCGGGGATGCAGCTGAAGAGCGCGGAGCCCTTGCCGTCGGGGCCGGTGCCGGGGCAGAGGTCGAGCTCGGAGAAGCCCGGGGCGCGCCAGCCGCGGTCCAGGAGCTCGAACCAGAGCGCCTGGTAGTCGCGGTGGTAGGGGTCGTAGCCCTGGACGGTGAGGCCGTCGAGGAAGCCGTCGGCGTAGAGGTTCGGCGGCATCGCGGCGGCGATGTTGGTCGTGAAGAAGTCCTTGTACCACCACCAGCTCGTGGGGTGGGCCCAGACGGAAATCGCGCCGGCGGCGCGCTGGCGCGCGACGATCTCGGAGTAGGTCCGGCGGTAGTGGGCGCCGCGCGGGTCGAGCGGGTTCGGGTCCTCGACCGGGTCGAGGTCGCAGTAGGAGACGCGGCGGTCCTGGTCGTAGTCGTGCCACGCGGGGACCTGCAGCTGGAACCCGACGTGCCACATGTGGCCGTAGCGCTGCTTGGGCGTCTCGTTGTCGAGGTAGTGCAGGACCTCGCCCGCGGAGGCCTCGTTGGCGGCGCGGACGGCTCCCTCGACGTCCGCGCGGCCGAGCGCCTCCTCGCGCTCGGCATCGGAGAGCAGGCCGGCGAAGTAGCGGTCGCGCTCCTGGTGCTCCCAGTAGCCGTAGACGCGCGCGTTGGCGGCGGTCCAGGGCGAGCCCATGCCGATCGCGCGGACGCCGGTGCGCTTCTCCCAGGCGCGGAGCTGGGCGGTCGACTCCTCCTGCGAGATCTTCTGGGAGCGGACCATGTGGGAGTGCGAGGCGACCCTGGCCCAGGTGGGGCGCGGCGCGTCCGGCGCGGCCGGAACGGAACGGACGGAAAGAATCTTCATGGAGAGATCCTTGGTCTAGACGATCTCGAGCGCGTCGCGCCCGGGAAATGGCGGGAAGTCGGTGAAGGGCTCGGACTGGTACCAGTAGGCGACGGTGGAGATGTCGTCGCGGCGGGAGAGGTAGCGGCCGCCGGAGCGCCAGCCGAGGTCCTGCACGGTGACGCGGATGTCCTCCCTGAACCGGATCGGGTCGGGAATGTGCCAGCGGTAGAGCGAGAAGCGCGGAACGGCCTTGTAGAGCCCGTCGGGGCGGCGGATGTGCGCGAGGCCCGACCACGGCGTGCAGTATTCGCGGTAGCCGCCGTCGTCGAAGCCCCACGCGCCGAGGAAGTAGTCCTCGGTTCCGGTGCCGCAGATCGTGCAGCCGTCGCGGTCGCCGTCGAGGTGGAACTTCACCTCGCCCTCGCCCCACCAGCCGTCGGCGTGGACGCCCCAGAGCGCGTAGGTGCCGACGTAGTGCCCGCGGCCGCGGACGCCGTCGAGGATCGTGTGGACGCCGCGCTCGGGGACGCCGTCCGTGCGGCGAAACTGCGCGTGGAAGTAGGCGGCGCCGGCGGGCTGCGCGCCGGCCTCGTAGTCGATCTGCCAGTAGACGGTCACGGGCTCGTCGTGGAGGCTCTCGAGCGTGACGCGGGCATGGGTGCGGAACGGCATCTCCCACCAGCAGTTGAGGGCGCGGCGCGGGTTCACGCAGACGGGGTTCGAGACGAGCGTACCGGGCTCGGTCGCGTGCAGCGCGCAGGCGAAGAAGTCGCCGAGCGGCGCCTCGACGGAGGGCTTCTCCGCGCCATCCCAGAAGAAGCGGATTACGAGCCGCCGGTCGGCCTTGCAGTCGTCGGCGATCCAGATGTGGCGGATGCGACCGGGGCCGTCGACGTCCGCGAGGACGAGCGTTCCGCCGGGCTCGACGGTGCGGCTCGGCGAGACCTTCCAGCCGGGCCCGAGCTCGCGGGCGGCCGCGGCGCCGTTTCCCTCGGTCGCGAGGCCGCCGCGGCCCTTTTCACCGGTGGGGTTCTCCGCGGTGATCGCGCGGGATTCGGCGTCGGAGAGGAGGGAGGGGTCGTTCATGGTCGGTCGGAGGTCGGGACGTGCGTTCGGAAAGGCCGGAACGCCCCCGATTCTATCAGAACGCCGCTCCGCCCCGCAAGGACGCGGCGACCGGACCGAACGCGGTGAAGTCGATGACGCCGGGCGAAATGCCGGGCGGGTGCGAGACGATGCACAGGCGGACGCGGAGGGCGCGGACGGGCGCAGGCAGCTCGCGATAGTCGCAGAGCAGGTCGTCGCTCGAGTCGGAGCGGTCGACGACGCAGGTCCACTCGCCCGGCGCGGTCTCGGCCTCGACGCGGTAGCCGAAGGGGCCGGGCGATGCGCCGGCCGGCGGGGCGAGCCCGACGTCGCGCCACACGATGCGAACGGCCGCGACGGGGAGCGGGACCTCGTGGTGGGCGCAGACCGTGGTCAGGGCCGGCGCGGGGTCGTCGGGCGCGGGCTGCCACCAGGAGAGCATGGATCCGTCGGTCGCGTAGACGGCGTCGCGCCCCGGCGCGCAGGATGTCGCCTCGCTGCGGCCGGCGAGGCGGTTGAGCGGGAGCCAGCCAACCCCCTCAGGCTCGCTTCGCTCGCCAGCTCCCCCAAGGGGGGCGCCGGATCCCGGAGCGGGCTGCGGCGTCTCGGTCGCGGTCGTGGGGAGGATGTCGCCGTCCGCGCCGAAGCGGAGGCGGTCCATGCCGATGCGCCGCTCGAAGATGTGGTGGTGGCAGACGCAGCAGGTGTAGAACGCCCAGACGGAGTCGCCGGGTCCGCGCACGAGGCACCCGTGGCCGGGGCCGGTCACGAGGCCGGCGCGGCCGGAGAGGAACGGGCTGGTGCGCATGTATTCCCACGGGCCGAGCGGCGAGCGGCTCTTGTAGGCGCCCATGCCGTAGGTGGGCCACTGCGTGCCGGGCGCGGCGTAGGTGAGGTAGTAGACGCCGCCCCGCTTGAACATCCAAGCGCCTTCGACCCAGCTGTAGTTCGGGTCGGTGTTGCAGGCGCCCATGCGCTCCCAGGGGTGGTTCGCCGTGTCCGCCTCGAACATTGTGGCGGGGTCCGCGAGAAGGCGCGTCGGGTCGGCGGCGTCGAGTTCGACGCCGGAGATCTTCCAGCCGCAGCCGAAGTAGAGGTAGAGGCGTCCGTCGTCGTCGGAGAAGAGCATCGGATCGCCGACGCGCGCCTCGGAGTCGTCGGGCGCGCGCAGCGGGCCGACGTCCTCGAACGGCCCGAGCGGCGAGTCCGAGACGAAGAGGTTCGAGCCGAACGCGAGGAGCCAGAAGCGGCCGCGGTGCTTCACGACCGTGGGCGCGTAGCCGCAGTCGTAGGGCTCCATGCGCCTGTGCCTCCACGTGACGAAGTCCTCGCTCCACCAGACCATTCCGCAGGAGGGGTAGAGGTACCAGACGCCGTCCTCGTAGATCACGGTCGGGTCCGCGAGCTCGCGCCAGAAGAGGCCGCCCTCCGGCGCGTTGCGTCCGATCGGGTAGTCGGGGATGGAAAGGGGGTTGCAGTAGGTCTTCATGCGAGTTCGGAGGCGAGGAGGAAGAAGATCGAGGCGGTCCAGGTGTAGGCGCGGTCGCGCTGGCCGGCGCCGGTGAGGGCGTCGAAGCATTCGGCGAAGCCGCTCTTGTCGCAGAGGCGGCAGAAGCGCAGCGCGACGTCGCGCGCCAGGTCCTCGCGGCCGCAGCCGCGGAGGCCGTCGCAGAGCAGCATCGTCGTGGGCGCCCAGATCGAGCCGAGCCAGTAGCCGTCGCTCTGGTAGTGCGGCGAGGCGGGCGACTCGGTCGCCCAGCCCCATTCGGTGAGGAATTTGTCCGACTCGAGATCGGCGATCAGCGGCGCGCGGAGGCGCGCGGGGAGGCGCGGGCCGAGGACGACCGGCAGGCGCGGGAGGAGCGAGTCGGACGCGAAGGCCTCGCCCGTGTAGGCGAGGCGCACGAGCGGGCGGCCGTTCGCGTCGAAGAGGAGGCGGTCCATCGCGTCGATCTGGGCGTCGGCGAGGCGCGTCCATCCGGCGGCCTCGGACTCGGGGCGGCCGAGGCGGCGCGCGACCTCCGCGAGCGCGTCGCACTGCACCGCGAGCAGCGCGGCGAGGTCGCCCGTCTCGACGGGCGGCGGGCGCAGGAACGCGGTGGAGTTGTCCTGGCCCGAGTCGCGGCCGTGGTCGTATTCGCAGAGGCCGTTGCGGTTGCGGTCGCGGCGCGAGAGCCACCAGCGCGTGAGGCGCGCGACGCGGTCGTAGGCCTCCGCGATGCGGTCGGGGCCGAAGACGCCGAGGCGCGCGAGGCGGCGCAGCGTCCAGCCCTGGACCGGCGGCTTCACGTAGGCCCACACGACCTCGCCCTCGCTGGCGTAGTCGGGGAGCTTGCCGGACGCGTCCTGGTGGTCGAAGAGCGACATGAACGAATCCCACGCGAGGTCGGGGTGGCCCGGCGCGAGCGCGAGCGCGTTGAAGCAGTGGTCCCAGCTCCAGATGCGGTTCATCCAGTTCTTCGACATGAGGAGCGCGGGGCGCTTGAGGAAGCCGGCGGCGCCGACGGAGCTCGCCCACATCACGTAGGCGGCGTGGCGGCGCGCCTCGGCGAATTCGGCGGGCGCGGCGGGCATGCCGGCGAGGAAGCGCCCGAACTCCGCCGCGCGCGCGGCGCGGGCGGCGTCGAAGTCCGCCGCGGGGACGTCGCCGTCCCAGTCGCCGTCCGGCATCTCGCGCAGCGCGAACGCGGCGGGGGCGCCGCCGGCGGGCGGCCGCAGGACGGCCGCCATGACCTCGGCCATCTCGTAGTGCCAGCGCGGGTCGTCGGGGACGAAGCGCCCGGCGCGCGCGGCGAGGAGGAAGTAGGCGCGGCTCTTGCGGGCGTTCGCGAGGAGGAGCGATCCGTCGGGCGGGGCGCCCGGCGCGGCGGGCGACGGCACCGGGAAGAGGAACTCCGCCATCGGGCCGTCGTTCTCGAAGTCGACGCGGAGGCCGAGGCCGGGTCGATCGGCGCGCGCGAGGAGCGTGGCGGGGTCCGCGAAGACGAACTCCCACGCGCCGGCCTCCGTCTCGGCGCGGAGCGACTCGGGGCGCATGTCGTAGCGCAGGACGGCGAGCGGGCGGCCGTCCGCGGCGAGCGGGACGAGCCGCGCGGCCTGGAGCCGGTCGGCGCTCGTGCGGAGCGTGCGCAGGAGGAGCCCGCGCTTGTCGGCGCCGAGCGCGAGGTAGGAGAGCGGGACGCTGAAGGGAACGGTGGTCGGATCGGGGGTCATGGTAACTCTCCGTCGATGCGCTCCATCGTAGCAGACCGAGCTCGTCCGAGCAAGCGCCTTTTCGGCAAAATCGCCGTGTCTTTTCGGCAACCGGAGGATCGTTTTCAAAATCCGGGCGAGGATCGCGCCGACTCCGCCCCGACGCCGCAAGGCCGTTGCAACGCGACGGGGCTTTTGGTAGACTTCCGCCGCGTTCCCTTTCACACACCCCGCCACGGAGAAATTCCATGTCCGACCGCCGCCCCGACTCGATGCCCCGCATCAACACCCCCGAACTCGCCAACGCCTTCATCGAGGAGCAGCTCGCCGCGCTCCGCGCCCAGATCGGCGACAAAAAGGTCCTCCTCGCCCTCTCCGGCGGCGTCGACTCGTCCGTCGTCGCGGCGCTCCTCGTCAAGGCCGTCGGCAGGCAGCTCGTCTGCGTCCACGTGAACCACGGCCTCCTGCGCAAGGGCGAGCCCGAGCAGGTCGTGAAGGTCTTCCGCGACGAGATGGGCGCGGAGCTCGTCTACGTCGACGCCGTCGACCGCTTCCTCGACAAGCTCGCCGGCGTCTCCGACCCGGAGCGGAAGCGCCACATCATCGGCGAGGAGTTCATCGACGTCTTCGCCGAGGAGGCCCGCAAGCTCGACGGCGTCTCGTTCCTCGCGCAGGGCACGATCTGGCCCGACATCCTCGAGAGCGAGGCCGGTATCAAGGCCCACCACAACGCCGGCGGCCTCCCCGAGGACATCGCCTCGCGCTTCGAGCTCGTCGAGCCCGTCAAGATCCTCTTCAAGGACGAGGTCCGCGAGGTCGGCCGCGCGCTCGGCCTCCCCGCCTCGATGGTCGACCGCCAGCCGTTCCCCGGCCCCGGCCTCGGCGTGCGCTGCCCCGGCGCCATCACGCGCGACCGCCTCGAGGCGGTGCGCGAGTCCGACGCCATTCTGCGCGAGGAGTTCGCGAAGGCCGGCCTCGAGGGCAAGGTCTGGCAGTATTTCACCGTCGTCCCGGACTTCAAGTCCACCGGCGTCAAGAACGGCAAACGCTCCTTCGACTGGCCCTGCATCATCCGCGCGATCAACACGGTCGACGTGATGGAGGTCACCGTCGAGCACCTCTCCCCCGCCCTCCTCGACCGCCTCGCCTCGCGCATCACGACCGAGGTGCCCGGCATCAACCGCGTCCTCTTCGACTACACCCCGAAGCCCCCGGCCACCGTCGAATACGAGTAATGCTGAATGCTGAATGCTGAATGCTGAATGCTGAATGACCATTCGACCGTAAGACCGTAAGACCGTTTGACCGTAAGACCGTAAGACCGTAAGACCGTAAGACCGTAAGACCGTAAGACCGTAAGACCGTAAGACCGTAAGACCGTAAGACCGTAAGACCGTAAGACCG
>Ga0310695_10000969_pt1 | contig 70295 bp, 56 predicted proteins | sample RumenRJG_04DNA_FD_203882 | JGI IMG/M metagenome (GOLD analysis project Ga0310695, IMG submission 203882) | Bovine rumen microbial communities from Lethbridge, Alberta, Canada - RJG_04 (v2) (version 2) | ecosystem: Host-associated > Mammals > Digestive system > Stomach > Rumen | place: Canada... | reverse complement strand
GTGGCATGGGCTGAGGAGATGATGGAACGCTCACCCATCGCTCTCCGTATGATCAAGGCTGGTCTGAATGCGGAACTTGACGGACAGGCTGGTATCCAGCAGTTGGCTGGTGATGCCACGATGTTGTATTATTTCCTCGATGAGGCACAGGAGGGTGGTAAGGCGTTCTTGGAGAAGCGTAAACCAGATTTCGACCAATATCCGAAGATTCCATGAAGATAGAGATAGAGGAGCGTGTGCTCCATTTCAAGCAGCCGGCAGGTACCAGTCGGGGTGTATATACCGAGCGTCGTATCTGGCTGGTTAAGATGACCGATGGTGAACGGTTCGGAGTAGGGGAGTGTGCTCCCTTGCCCAACCTCAGTTGTGACGATATACCTAACTATACCGAAGTGCTCCGTCATTTCTGTGATGACATGGAGCGGACGGGTGAACTGGATACAGAGGCGATGCGTGACTATCCCTCCATGCTCTTCGGCTTGGAGACAGCATGGTACTCACTCAACGCACAACACTCATCTTCCAACTCTCCACTCCTTTTTGACTCTCCTTTTGCCCGTGGAGAAGAGGGCATCCCTATCAACGGACTGGTATGGATGGGAACTTTCGAGGAGATGCGGGAGCGCATCGAGGAAAAGTTGGCACAGGGTTTCCGTTGTGTCAAATTGAAGATTGGTGCCATAGACTTCGATGCGGAGCTTGCCTTATTGAAGAAAATCCGTGAGCGGTTCGGTCCCCGGGAGATCGAGCTGCGGGTGGATGCCAATGGTGCCTTCCCTTTCGATGAGGCTTTGTATAAACTGGAGCTGCTCTCGCAATATGCCCTGCACTCTATCGAGCAACCCATCAAGGCAGGACAATGGGGGAACATGGCGGAACTCTGTCGTGAGTCTCCTTTGCGTATCGCCTTGGATGAGGAACTGATAGGTGTCAATGACCCGGAACAGAAACGGCAGATGCTGAATATCATCCGTCCGGCATATATCATCCTGAAACCATCTTTACATGGAGGTATGACCGGTGTTCGTGAGTGGGTGGACATCGCTCGTGACATGGGAATCGGCTCATGGATTACCTCTGCCCTGGAGAGTAATGTCGGGCTGAATGCCGTTGCCCAGCTTGCCGCTGACATCTATGGTCCCGGCATCCACATGCCACAAGGGCTGGGTACCGGTCAGCTCTTTACCGATAATATTCCCATGCCTTTGGAAATACGTGGTGACCAGTTATGGATCTCAGCGAATTCTTAACCGAGTGGCATAACGACCGTCCGACAGTACTGGTGCATACCAGCGGGTCGACAGGTAAGCCGAAACCTTTGCTCGTGGAAAAACGGCGCATGGAGGCTTCGGCACGTATCACGTGTCAGTTTCTGGGACTGAAAGAGGGTGACACGGCATTGCTCTGTATGCCCCTCGACTATATCGCGGGAAAGATGATGGTGGTACGTGCCTTGACTTGCGGCATGCGATTAGTCAGTGTGGAGCCGAAAGGTTGTCCAGAGTGGGAAGGTCCTGTCGATTTTGCGGCGATGGTACCCTTGCAGGTATGGAACCTGTTACAACAGGCTCCTGAGCGTCTGCTGCAGATACGTCATCTGATCATCGGTGGTGGTGCCGTCAACGATGAGTTGGCGGCGGCATTGAAAGACTTACCCAATGCTGTGTGGAGCACGTATGGGATGACAGAGACACTGTCACATATCGCCCTCCGTCGGCTCAACGGACCTGAACGTAGCGACTGGTATACTCCTTTCGAGGGAGTTGATGTGTCATTGAATGAGGAAGATTGTCTTGTCATCAATGCCCCTGCCGTTCATGACGGGCCCCTTGTCACCAACGATATTGCCGAACTCTCACCTGCCAACTGTCATCTTTCATCTTTCATCTTTCAACTTTCAACTCAACAATTCCGTATCCTTGGCAGAAAGGATAATGTGATCTGCTCGGGGGGTATCAAGATACAGATAGAAGAGGTGGAACGGCTGTTGCATCCGCATCTTCACGTACCCTATATGATTACTAAGGCACCTGACCAACGACTGGGTGAGCAAGTCGTCCTACTCACCGAGGCGCATGATATTTCAACTGTTCAGGATATTTGCCGTCAGGTACTTCCCAAATACTGGCAGCCTCGCAAGTATCTCTCTGTCGGTCATCTCCCCATGACAGAGACGGGAAAACCCGCTCGTGCGGAAGCAGAACGATTGGCAACCCGGTAACTCCTGTGTCCAGAGTACCCATCTGTGCAACCAATCCTTTTTACTTTTTACTGAAAATATTTTGTGTAATGAAATAAAAGAAGTACCTTTGCAAGGATAAGTAAATGAAACGACTCATAAACATGTGATGAAACGAAAAAGTATTTTGACAACATTGTTGTGCATGGCAGCAGTTGTAATGAGTGGGAACCCTGTGGAGATTCAAACAGGGGAAACGACAGTACGGTTAGAGTTCTACACCCCCAGAACAGTGAGGGTCCTGAAGTCGCCTGCAGGTCATAAATATGACAAGCAGGGGCTCGTGGTGATAGCGAAACCGGAGAATGTGAAGGTGATTCAGAAGGGCAATACTGTGAGCAGTGAGGTACTTACGGTGGTGATGGACTCAAAGACTGGTGCTCTCACTTTCTCTGCTAAGGGCAAGACACTACTCCGCGAGAAGGGGACTGTTACCTTTGAGCCACGGACAGAAGGACCGGATGCCGGTAAATATCGTGTGACGCAGAGTTTCCAACTCGACAAAGACGAGGCGATCTATGGTCTTGGCACTATCCAGAATGGCAAGATGAACCGTCGTGGTGAGCACAAGTTGATGGAGCAGTCTAATCTAGAGGACTTCCAGAATGTCTTACAGTCCATCAAAGGCTGGGGCATCTATTGGGACAACTACTCCCGTACGCAGTTTGATGACGACCCAGTAAAGGGCATGTCGTTCTCGTCGGAGGTGGGAGATTGTGAGGACTACTATTTCATGTATGGTGGAAGTGCGGACGGTGTGATAGCACAGATGCGTCATCTCTCAGGTGATGTTCCGATGTTCCCCTTATGGACTTACGGCTTCTGGCAGTGTAAGGAACGCTACAAGAGTGCTGCCGAGGTGCTCTCGGTGGTCGACAGGTACCGTGAGTTACAGGTGCCACTTGATGGTATCATCCAAGACTGGCAGTACTGGGGCTCGAACTACCTGTGGAATGCCATGGACTTCCTCACGGAGGAGTACGCTCACGGAGAGCAGATGATTAGCGACATCCACAAGAAGAACGCCCACTTCATGATTTCTATCTGGGCAAGTTTCGGTCCAAAGACCAAGGCATACCGCCAACTGGATGAGAAGGGACTGCTGTTTGATTTTGAGACATGGCCCCAGAGCGGACTCACTGGATGGCCGCCACGTATGGACTATCCGTCTGGTGTGCGCGTCTATGATGCCTTCTCACAGGAAGCACGGGATATATATTGGCAGAATTTGAAAACGCTCTTCGATAAAGGAACGGACGCATGGTGGATGGATTCTACCGACCCTGATTTCTTCAATCCGAAAGAGTCTGACTACGACCACAAAGCCGGTCTGAATGGTACATGGCGTTCATTGCGCAATGCCTTTCCATTGGAGACCGTCCGGGGCGTTTACCAGTCGCAGCGTAAGACATCAGAACAGAAACGAGTATTCATCATGACACGCTCAGCCTTTGCGGGACAACAGCATTATGGATCAGGACTGTGGAGTGGTGATGTCGCCTCCTCATGGGAAATGCTTCGTAAACAAGTACCCGCAGGTTTAAGCTATTCTTTGACAGGCTGTCCTAATTTCAATACGGATATCGGTGGTTTTTTCTGTGGGTGGTATAATACCAAGGGTGCTAATACAGCGCCACAGAACCCTCAATATCAGGAATTGTATATCCGTTGGATGCAATATGGGCTCTTCTGCCCTGTGTTCCGCAGCCATGGTGCCGATGCTCCTCGTGAGATATGGCAGTTCGGAAAGAAAGGTGAGAAGGTCTATGATGTCATAGAGAAAATGATACGCTTGCGTTACCGTCTGATACCTTATTTGTATAGTACTGCTTGGCAGGTGACATCGAACAATGAGAGTTATCTCCGTCCACTGTTCTGTGATTTTGTCACAGACAAGAAAGTGTGGGACATGACTGACGAGTTTATGTTTGGTCGCAGTATCCTTGCAGCCCCAATTCTTGATCCGCAATATACTCAGGAGCAGATTATCCGGGAGGATGCCATGACAGGATGGGACAAGAAGAATGTGAAGATGGAGAATGGCGAACAGATGGTGGACTGGAGTGCCTCTAAGGAAGTAACGAAATACTTGCCGAAAGGTGTCCTCTGGTATGACTTCTGGACAGGTAAAGCCTATCAAGGTGGACAGACGCTGACGCTTCAGACCTCACTCGAACTTGTACCGATGTTTGTGCGTGCGGGCAGTATCTTGCCTCTCGGACCGGATATGCAATACACGGGAGAGAAACAATGGGACCATCTTGAGATTCTACTCTATCCTGGTGCAGATGGTGACTTTACTCTTTATGAGGATGAGGGAGACTCGTATAATTACGAGCATGGTATATACACGACCATATCCTTCCATTGGAATGACCGCACTCGGACATTAACAATCGGTGACCGGCAGGGCAACTATCCAGGCATGCTTTCTACTCGTAAGTTCACGATTGTCTTGCCAGATGGAACGTCAAAGACAGTAGACTATACCGGGAAAGAACTGGTTTGCTCTGCAAATGAAGGCTTTAATTGACCCATTTAAGGGCTTTAAATGATGTGAAAGTGGGCTTTAAGTGATAAAAAGGAGGATGACATCCTCCTTTTTATTTATTTTGCGATGTATTTTTTCCCGTTCTGAATATAAATACCGTGTCGTGGATTCGTCACTTGCTGCCCTCTAAGGTTATATGTACGTCTGTTATAAGAATAAGACTCTTTCTTTACTTTTTGAATAGCGGTGATTCCTAGTTCTTTCATGGCTTCCTTGATGCCCTCCATCATATAACTGTTATAAATCGTTTTGGTTGAGCGATTGATAATGGTCATCTGGTTGTTGCCAGTACTGTTGGTATCCCATGCAAAGGGGACGATACCTCGTTCCATGCAAATCTTGTTCATGGTCTTGTAATAATACTTGATAGAGGCGTTGTGTTTTTCCTGGCTTTCATTAGTACCACTGATGTTCGTACGCCAGATTACACCATATTCACCGTTAATCACAGGAATGCCTTTATCGACAAACGAGGTCTTCAAACGGTCAGCAAGTTTAATCATGTCACTCTCCTCACCATAGGTGGCATTATGCTTTGATCCGCTGACATGGTTAGCACTTCCCCAATAATAGAACATGTTGCCCCAACTCTCATCTTTTTCCATACCCCAAAAGTTCCAAGGGTAATAGAAATGTATCTCAATGGCAAGCTTGTTGCCAATAGGGTCTGTCGGCATCTTATTGGTCATCCAATTACAGGTCTTATCAATGTCTGTAGAAGGTCCCTGTACCACTAATAGTCGCTTGGCGTTATTACCTCCTGTAGCACGGACGGCGTCTATGAAAATCTGTTCATACGAAACCAGTTGTGTGACGGTAGTCTGGTTCTCTACATTTGGCTCGTTAAGTCCTGCGAAGATAAGATGTTCGTCATAGTCCTTGAACTCATTGGCAATCTGTGTCCATATCGCTCTTAATACCTCTTCGTTCTTTGTCTTTGCAGAACCTGTCGCGTTGATATTCCTTTCTAGCCAGCCACCGTCGTAATGATCGTTTAATATGACATAAAGTCCGTCTTTCACGCAATAATCAACAATCTCCCGTACTCTCTGCATCCATGTGGCATCTATCGTGTAATCTTGTGCATTACTAATATGTCCCCAAACCCATGAGCATGGTATTCTGACAGACTTGAAACCGCAACTCTTCACATAGTCTATCACCTCTTGTGTGGTCTCTGTTCCTTGCCACATTGTTTCTGATTCCAGTCCACCGTCATTGGTGAACACTTCTACTGCTGGTCGGTTAGGAGTCTCCCACGTAATAGCATAATTACGCGCAGCCTCCATGGTGTTCCCAAGGTTCCATCCGGGCATCATCTCGGAAGCAATCTGAGTGGCTGTCTTGTCTAGACCGGTTTGGGCAAATGCTTCCCAAGCTAATAATAAACACATGCATGTAGTCAATAGTCTTTTCATTTTCATTATTTCTTTAGTTTAAGTTTCTGACTGCAAAAGTAAGGATAAATTTTGAAGATTCAGAACTTTTCAGTAAATCTGCAACAGATTAGGTATACATTTAAAACAAATGCTACCGCTAAGCAGATATTCTATTGCCCACATGAGTATGGACTTGATACTTTCCTACGGTTGTAGCGGTGTGAGTGGATAGACGATGTTCACAATGAAAATATTGGCAATGAGAATAATGAAATTCATCAAGAGACCAATACGCATGAAGTCGCTGAACCGATAACCGCCAGGACCATATACCAGCATGTGCGTGGGAGAGCCGATAGGTGTGGCGAAACTACTGCTAACACTAATCATCAGGGCAATGAGGAAAGTATAAGGCTCATAGCCCATTTTTTCTGCTGCCTCGTACATGATTGGGAAGAACATGGCACCAGCTGCCGTGTTGGATATAAACTCCGTGATAAAGGTGCCCACCAGACAAATCGCAGTCATCACGACAAGTGGATTGGTGCCACAGATGTCAAGGATGCCGAAGGCAAGGCGTTCTGCTATTCCCGTCTTCTGGATCGCGAGCCCCAGTACTACACTGCCGGCAAACACCATCAGTATTTCCCCATTAATCGACTTCATCGCCTGTGCTGGTGTGCAGCAGCCTACGATAAGCATAGCGGCGGCAGCGATGAAGGCACATTGCAGCAGGGGCATGATGTTGAGGGCGGAAATGGCAACCATTGCCAGCATAATAACTGAGGAGGCAGTAGTCTTCCAGTTGATATTAGGTATCTGGGAGTTATCGAAGAACTGTAATTGCGACGATAGCTTGTCAGTATTGATATTCATTTGCGGGGAACACGACAATAGTAAGGTGTCGCCAGCCCGTAGCACCGCTTTGCGAGGAGTTTCATTAATACGTATTCCACAGCGGGCAACAGCGACTAACGTCATGTTATTGTCATGCTCGAAGTTGCTGTTTTCAATGGTCCTGCCAATCAAAGGACTGCCAAAAGTGATGTATGCTGTGCGGAGCTGACGGTTTTTGTCCAACTCGTCCAGGGAGAACACATGGTGATTGGCACTTACCAGTCCATGTGTGTTTTTCAGTTCCAGTAGTTCATCAATCTGTCCGGCATAGACCAGATGGTCACCTCCCAGGATGAACTCATCCTGGGTAAGCGGAGACGGCACGTTGTCGAAATGGTAAAACTCCAACAGGGAGCCACCTTTGACGTTGAAAAGTCCTGCTTCTCCCAATGTCTTACCGATAAATGGATTATCCGATGGTACTAACAACTCGACAGTATATTCGGTTGTCGCTTCGAAGGCAGACTCAGGGACTTTCCTCTCTGGTAACAACTTTCGTAAGGCGATAACAGAGAGTACACCGACGCAAAGGCAGAATAGTCCGGGAATTGCTGTCGCTAATACATTCATGGTATCCCCCGTCTTTTCGGTATATAATCCAGAGATGATCAGGTTGGGAGGTGTGCCGATCAGCGTGCATATACCACCCATGCCAGACGCATAACTTAATGGGATTAGCAATTTGGACGGAGACACCCCTAACTTCTTCGACCACATCTTCACGATGTTGACAAACATAGCGACGACGGTGGTGTTACTCAAGAACGAACTGAGTGCAGCCACTGGGAGCATCAGCCTGACTACCGCCTTGGCATAAGAACTGGGTTGCCCTAACAGGTTTTTGACTATCCATTGCAGTACTCCCGTATGAGTCAGTCCTGCCACGACGATAAACAATACCCCAATGATGACTACCGAGGTGGAGCTGAAACCGGAAAATGCCTCTTTGGCATCAAGGACACCAGTGACATATAAAACACCGATGGCACACAAGAAGACGAGGTCTGTACGCAGTTTAGTGCATAGGAGTGTTATGAACATTCCCAGGACCGTTACGATGGTAATCCATGCGTGGAGTGTGAAGCCCCATAAAAGTTCGTTTTCCATTGGTATGTCAGATGTTTTATAGCTTTAGATAATCGCGGAAATAAGCGATGATATGATCGAGGCCTTCGTCCAGGGATACCTTGGGCTCCCATCCTAATTCTCGTTTTGCGACGGTGATGTCCGGACGGCGCATCTTCGGATCGTCACTGGGCAGAGGGCGGAATACAATCTTACTCTTGCCTCCAATCTTCTTAATCACCTTCTCTGCCAGTTCAAGCATGGTGAACTCACCAGGGTTTCCGAGATTAACAGGACCAGTGAAGCTGTCGTCAGTGTCCATTACACGGAGCATACCCTCAATCAAATCACTTACATACTGGAAAGAACGAGTCTGCTGACCATCACCGTAGATAGTGATATCCTCACCGCGCAGTGCCTGTACCACGAAGTTGGATACCACACGGCCGTCATTCACTGCCATGCGGGGACCATAGGTGTTGAATATGCGGATGACCTTGGTGCGAACGTTGTGTAGTCTATGGTAATCGAAGAAGAGTGTCTCTGCGACGCGCTTGCCCTCATCGTAGCAGGAACGCAGTCCAATGGGGTTCACATTACCCCAGTAGCTTTCGGGTTGTGGGTGTACGTTAGGGTCACCATATACCTCACTGGTTGATGACTGAAGAATCTTTGCCTTCGTTCGGCGTGCCAGTCCCAGCATATGGTAGGCACCGAAGAAACTGGTCTTAGTGGTTTGTATCGGGTCATTCTGGTAATAGATAGGAGAGGCAGGACATGCGAGATTGAATATCTCGTCCACTTCTGCCCAATAGGGATTGATGACATCATGGCGTACCAGCTCAAAGTTAGGCTTTCCGATCAGGTGCCATACGTTCTCCTTGGAACCACTATAGAAATTGTCGATGCAAATCACGTCATTGCCTTCGTTGACGAGGCGTTCGCATAAGTGCGAGCCTATGAATCCGGCTCCGCCAGTTACTAAGATTCTTTTCATAGTTTTTGATTTCAGTAATTGAATTGATACTGCAAAGGTAATATAAAAATTCTGACATTCCAAAAAAAAAAGAAAAAATATAAGCGGGACACGTCCTCCCGGATGAGCCCCGCCTTTCGGTTGTTAGCAATCTAAATAGGTAGTAGTGTATTGTATCAGGGATTAATATTCCCTGTAAAAGTCCAAAGCTTCTTTAATCTCCTCCTCTGACGCTGTCTGGTTGATGCGGATGTCTCCTATTCCGCCCAGCAAAGTGAAGTTGATGTCGTTGCCCATATTCTTCTTGTCATGGTGCATGAGTTCTATGAGGTGTGGATAGTCGTCACAGGTGATGCTCATGCGTCCGTAGTTCTCCTTGATGAAATTGACGGTCTGTCGCATCTTATCCTGTGGGAATCCCATCTTCATGCAGCAGAGGTATAGTTCTACTACTAATCCATAGGCTACGGCATAGCCATGGAGAATAGGGGTGTGCTCTAAGGCAAAAGACTCAAAGGCATGTCCTGCGGTATGTCCGAGATTCAATGCCTTACGAAGCCCTTTCTCGGTGGGATCCTCCGTGACGATACGCTGCTTCACGGCGACACTCTTGGCAAGGAGGTGGGAGAAATTTTTTATAGTGCCTATAGTTCCTATAGTGGTATTTAGCAATTCTGCCCAATGGCTGTCGCAGTCTATCAATCCGTGTTTGAGCATCTCCGCATAGCCAGAGAGAATGTTCTCATGGTCGAGGGTGCGCAGGAAAGTGGTGTCGAGAATGACACATCGGGCATTGTTGAAAACACCAATCTCGTTCTTCAGTCCCCCGAAGTTGATACCTGTCTTGCCACCCACACTGGCATCCACCATGGAGAGCAGGGTGGTGGGGATATTAATATAAGGTATACCCCGTTTGAAGGTAGAGGCCGCAAACCCTCCTAAGTCTGTGACCATCCCTCCTCCAAGATTAATCATCAGGGAATGGCGGGTGGCTCCCATCCGCTGCATTTCACTCCAAACATAAGCGAGCGTCTCCAGTGTCTTGTGGGTGTCTGTCGCTTGAATAGTGATTACCTGTGCCTCTTTCATACAGTCATAGTCACTGATGACGGGCAGACAACAATCATGGGTTGTATTGTCGACAAGTATCAATAAGCGGTCGTGGGCACATTCACTCACGGCTTGCTCCAGTGTCTGGCGCAGATTCTCTGAAAAGATAACCCTTTGCTGTTCCATTGCGGTTGCAAATATAATATAAAATTTGTAAACACATCTATAAAAACGTAGAATAATTGTCATTAATACATTTTTTTGATTCATATCGTTAAACTTTTCTCCTTTCGGAGCGTCCAAAGTGCATAATTAACAAATAATGATGAAGAAATTTTTACTGTTTATGCTGATGGCTGTATCGGGAATACAGGCTATGGCACAACGAAACATTACCGGTAAGGTGTTAGAGAGTGACTCTCAGGAGCCAGTGGCTCAGACCACTGTCCGGTTATTGAAAAAGGACAGTACGATGGTGACGGGTTCGCTCACTGACTTGAATGGATTTTTCCGTGTGAAGGCTCCTGCTGCAGGCTCCTATATTGTTCAGATAACCTGTGTGGGATTTAAACCGTTTACCAAGACCATCAAAGTGTCTGCTGACAAGGATATTGCTTTGGGAACAATCGATTTGTCCCCTGATGCTATTATGCTGAAAGGAGCAACGGTGACAGGACAGGCTTCCAAGGTGACGCTGAAAGAAGATACTTTTGTATATAACGCTTCAGCTTATCGTACCCCAGAAGGATCGGTCATAGAGGAACTGGTGCGTAAACTGCCTGGCGCACAGGTGGATGACGCTGGTAAGGTGACCATCAATGGTAAGGAGGTGAAGAAAATCCTGATTGACGGTAAGGAGTTCATGACGGGTGACACGAAGACGGCAATGAAAAACCTGCCTACGTCTATCGTTGAGCGGGTGAGGGCTTATGACCAGAAGAGTGACCTTGCCCGTGTCAGTGGTATCGACGATGGTGAGGAGGAGACCGTGCTGGACTTCGGTATCAAGCGGGGTATGAATAAAGGATATATGGTGAATGCCGACTTGGCGGCAGGAACCCGTCATCGTTATAGCGGGCGTATCTTTGCCGGTATGCAGAGCTCCGACCTGAAGATATTTGTTCCCCTGAGTGCCAATAATGTCAACGATATGGGATTCCCTGGCGGTGGTGGTCGTTTCGGAGGCGGCAGACAAGGTCTGACAGCAACGAAAATGGCGGGCTTCAACCTGAACTACGAGAAGAAAGACCGCTTGAAGTTTGATGCCAGCATCCGCTGGAACCATAACGATGGGGATGCCGTGGTACGCACCTCTTCGGAGAATTTCATGACGGGGTCTTCGTCTACGTTCAAAAACAGTCTGCGCAGCAATCTCTCCCGTTCAAACAGTTGGGATGCACGTTTCCGCTTGGAATGGACACCTGACTCGTTGACGAATATCATGATGCGCCCACAGTTCAATTACAACTCAAGTGATGGCTTATCGGAGGGAATCTCCCTCACGATGGATGCTGACCCATACCGGTGGGTGAAGGACCCACTGGACGATAGTGCGTTGGGGACACTCGTTGACGAGGATGTCTTGATCAACAGGGACCGGAGTAACTCCATTACCTATAGCGACTCGAAGAGTATGGGGGGATGGTTGCAACTGAACCGTAGACTGAACAACAGTGGCAGGAATGTCACCCTGCGTTTCTCCGGTAATGTGGGAGACGGCATGGATAAGTCGTTTTCTAATAGTCTGGTGGAGTATTTCCAATTGGTGAACCAGCATGGGGAGGACTCTACCCATCAGACAAACCGCTATGCGGTGACACCGACGAAAAACTGGAACTATGGCATCCGTGCCACCTATAGCGAGCCTATCTTCCGACAGACATACCTGCAGTTCAGTTACCAGTACCAGTATAGTTATAGGAAAAGTGACCGTGCTACGTATGATTTTAGCGATATATACACCCAAAAGTATATCGACTTTTTTGGCATCGAGCCCCAATATCGTGGATGGGATGACTACCTGAGACAGGTCGGCTATCCTTATGATTCTTATAAGGATGACAAACTGAGCCGCTTCTCAGAATATCGTAACTACAACCATACGGCAGAGATTATGTTACGCATCGTCCGTAAGGCTTATAATCTGAATGTGGGCTTTCAGGTGCTGCCGCAGCGCTCGCATTTCACACAAGACTATCAGGGCGTGCATACCGATACAGTACGCACGGTGACGAATTTCGCACCTACAGCCGACTTCCGTTGGAAGATCTCGAAGGTGAGCCAGTTGCGCTTCACCTACCGTGCCAACAGCAGTCAGCCGTCAATGAGTGACCTGTTGGACATCACGGATGATAGTGACCCGCTGAACATCCGGAAGGGTAACCCGGGACTGAAACCCTCGTTCACACAGAACTTCCGCCTGTTCTATAATAACTATATCCAGAACCATCAGCGGAGTATCATGGCGCACGTCAATTTCTCGACAACACGTAACTCTATCTCTAATATGGTGACGTATAACGAGCAGTCGGGTGGAAGTACTATCAGACCGGAGAATATCAACGGCAACTGGAACACGTTCGGTATGTTTATGTTCAATACTGCCATCGACTCTGCGGGTTACTTCAATGTCAACACGTTTACAACGCTCCGATATAATAATAACGTGGGATATGTAAGTGTCAGCAGAAATGAAGACTCCCAGAAATCGACAACCCGTACGACGACAATCGGAGAGCGCCTTGCCGGCAGCTATCGTAATGACTGGCTGGAGGTGGAGCTGAACGGCTCACTGGAGTATATGCATGCCCGTAGTGAGTTGCAGAGTAATAACAACCTCGACACCTGGACATTCTCGTACGGTGGCAGTCTGCAACTGACAGCACCTTGGGGTACGCAACTGTCAACGAGCATGAATATGAATAGTCGCCGTGGATATAACGATGCGTCGATGAATACCAATGAGCTGATATGGAACGCACAGGTGTCACAGTCGTTCCTGCGAGGGAATGCGCTGACACTCTCGCTTCAGATGTATGACATCCTCCATCAGCAGTCTACATTCAGTCGTACGGTGGATGCCATGCGTCGCAGCGATACGGAGTATAATGCTATTACCAACTATGCGATGCTGCATGTCATCTATCGGCTGAACATCTTCGGTGGTAAGAATGGAGGTCCGAGAGGACATGAGGGTGGACCTGGTGGTCGCCGGGGTGGTGGTTTCGGTGGTCCTGGCGGTCGTCCCGGTGGGGGCGGTGGCTTCGGACGTCCAAGGTTCTAAGAAAAAAGAAAGGCACTTCATTCACGAAGTGCCTTTTCTTTGATTATTCTTCCTTTCGGTCGTCAACGTTATCACCCTCTGTGGGTGCCATCTCCTCTTCAAAGTCTGAGATGCCGGCATTGATGAGGATGTCATACCACTGGAGGAGTTTCTTGATGTCACTGTTGTGGACACGCTCCTGATCCCATTCAGGCAGCACCTTAGTGAAATAGTCGTGGAGTTCCTGAGGTGTAGCCTTCTTGTAGTTAAGACTGGTAACCTTTCCTTTCTCCAGGTCACGCAGGGAAGCGAGAACCTTCATCAGGGGGACATCCTCTGTCTCCGTGAACATGGCGATGTCGGCAAGGGATGTAATACGGTCGGAACCAAAAGCGGGCATGCGCTTGCCCGTTCCGTCAAGTGCCTCTACGATGAGGCTGTTCTTGGCACGTGATACCAGTTTGTAGAGTCCCGGTTTTCCCGAGATAGCTAAAATTGTCTGTTTCATATCTTTTCTTTTTTAATAATGTGTTCTAATTGGATGTCGATGTCGTTAATGCCATCGTTGATGATTTCGTAGTCTGCACGGCTGATGACCTCCTCCTGGGGCAGTTGCCGCTGCATCCATTGCAGCACTTTCTCACGGGTGATATGGTCACGTCGCATCACCCTGTCGATACGAATCTCTAAAGGGGCGGTTACGACAATGACTTTGTCCACCAGCCGATAGATACCTGACTCATACATGATGGCACTCTCCATCCATGCCATGCCACTCTCCTCGAAGTCACGGAAGACGGCAGGGTGGACGATGGAGTCAATGGCTTTGGCATGATCTTCACTTTGTAGTAAAAATTGTGCCACTACTGCTTTGTTGAGTTGTCCGTCAATGTAGGTGTCTGTACCAATGAGATCCGTGAGTCTCTGCCGGATGGTTGGTGAGGTGCGGATGAGCCGTTTGGCGGCAGCATCACAGTCGTATACCTCCTTGCCATATTTTGCTGTCAGATGCTGGCAGACATAACTCTTGCCAGAACCGATGCCCCCAGTGATACCTATCTTCATTCCTCTTCTATCAGGTAGTCTACTTCCTTGGTGTCTAATACCGCTCTGCTGATGCCATGCGGAATCACCTTCAAGTAGATATTGCATTTATCGGATGGTTTTTGAGAAATCTCCTCATAGTCGGCTATTACCGTGAAGTCCTCAGGGCGCAGGGTACGGAACTGACTAACGCCTGTAACGAACCGCACCTTGACTTTGGGTGGGAAGGTACGCAGCACTTTTCCTGCCGGCATATTGATGGCCTTGATGGGGATACCGTCGATACTCTCCTCTGTCAAGACATCCGTGTAGAATCCGATACGTACTTGATCAGGCACTACCTTGACATCTTTGGGGTGTGATGTCTTACAGGTCACTATCAGGGTGTCACGGAATCCCACATAATTGAGCATTTCTGTATAGACGACATTGATGCTGTCTAACTTCTCTCTGGAAGAGTAGATGTCCACGCTGTCAGGCCAATACTGTACGTGTGAAATGAAGTATAATTGCTCGGGAATCACCCGACCGGTCCATCTGACAGGCACCCGTTTCCGCTCTCCATTGTTATAGAAGAACTCCCAACGGTCTGGTTTGACAGAACTGATGGATGTTGACATCTCCAGCTGCTGGTTGATCATTCGCTTGACATCTGAAACTGGTACGATACCATATCCATTGCCGTGGTCGTAGTTCTTAAAGACGATGTTGATGTTACGATTCTTCTCATACAGATATCTCATCAGCAACCATCCTTTGTCCCTCACGACCACTCGTAAGGTGTCTGTCTCATTGGAGGTGAGTACAATATTCTTAGGAATGCCTTTGATCTTTATCGTTACCTTAATCTCCCGCTCATAGGTCTCGTTGAGAGTGAGAATGAGCCAGAAGATACTTGATAGGATGAGAAAAAAAATGAATATCAGTATCTCCTTGCTCATCCGGTTGAACAAGAAACGTTTGATATATAGTGATATTCGTTTGGATTCCATCACCTGTCACCAACCTGTAGCTTTCGTCTTATTTCTGTACAGGTGTGCTTGCCATGTCTTTGAAGACGGAACCTTTGTCAACACGGACAACTACGCCGTCTGCAATCTTCACCTCGATGATGCCAGCGGCGAGGTCAATCTTCTTGACAGTTCCATAGATTCCACCGCCAGTAACCACGGGTGTTCCCTCAGTCAGTGAGTTCTGGAAATTCTGAATCTCCTTCTGACGCTTCTGCTGAGGTTTAATCATAAAGAAATACATGATGGCAAAGATGGCCACCATCATAATGATAAAACTGGTCATGCTGCCACCGCCCTGTGCGGCTTGTGCAGCGAGAAAAACTTGTGTCATATTGTTTTAATTATTTCCGATATTACGGGGGATTATTCTTTCTCATCCATGTGTTTCAGCAGTCGTCCCGTCTGAATCATATGGTGGGCAATAGCGTCCAGCATACCGTTTATATAGCCACCGCTGCGTGGTGTGGAGTAGATCTTGGCAATCTCCACAAACTCATTGATGGTGACGGAGATGGGAATGCTGGGGAAGGTCATCATCTCTGCGATGGCAATCTGCATGATGACAATATCCATATAGGCAAGACGGGAGAAGTCCCAGTTTCGTGATGCCTCACTCATATGTCTCTGGTATTCATCAGCATTCATGATAGTGGCACGGAACAGCTTCCGGGCATAGTCCTTATCCTCGTCACTGCCGTATTCGGGTAATAACTCCTGTTTGGAGTGGTTCTTTTCTTCAAATCGCTTGATGGTCTTCAGAACGAAGGTGTCTACCACCTCTTTGTCGTCATTCCAGTAGATACTCTGTTCTTCCAACAATGCATCCAGGTCTTCATTGTCCTGTATGATGGTACGGTATATCTTCCGCCACAACTCTCTGTCAGCCTCGTAATTGTCCTCTTCAGCATCCATATAATCCTGATAGACCTGGCTGTCTACAATCAGGTGATATACCTTCTTCAAAAATTCTGGCTCGTCATCCCAATTCAGTTTCTTCGTCTCCAAGAAATCGTTCAGCATTTTGTTCTCTTCCAGTTGAATGGCAAAACGGTTGTAGGCGAATTTCTGTGAAGGCATCGCAGTTCCCTCGCGTCGTGCTTTTGATTGGGCGACCTCCAGATAGCGCCGTGACTCTTTGGTGATTGCCACAATCAGTGCTAACAGGTAATTGTAGAGGTCATACGCTTTTGACAGACTGAAGAGAAGCTCTTTCTCTGCCGTCTCAATGTTTTTGTTGCCGTTTTGATAGTACGCGTAGGTTAACTGGACTACCTTGATTCTTATTAATTCACGATTAATCATATTCTATAGAATAGCTTGTTTGATACTCTTATCAAGTGCAAAAATACGAAGATTTCCCCTATCATGCAAGAAAATTGTGATATTTTTGAAAATTTTCAATCATCAATTAGCAATTATCAATTAAAATTATTACCTTTGCACCCGCTTTTCGCATCGTGTGATGGTGAATTAAGCAAAATGTATAACTTAATTTAGAGTAACACAATTAACTATGAGAGAAATTAGTGTAAACGGTCAGAAGCGCACCGAGACAGGCAAGAAAGCCTCTAAGCTGCTTCGCAAGGAGGGTCTTGTTCCCTGTAATTTGTATGGTGAGTCTAAGGATGACAAGAATCTTCCTGAGGCATTCTCTTTCGCTGTTCCTATGGCAGAGATGCGTAAGGTGATTTACTCTCCTCACGTGTATGTTGTCAATATCACTGTTGACGGCAAGGAGCACAAGGCTATCATCAAGGAGCTGCAGTTCCATCCCACAACAGACGCACTGTTGCATGCTGACTTCTACGAGATCAACGAGACCAAGAACATCACTGTCGGTATTCCTGTGAAACTGACTGGTCATGCTCAGGGTGTACGTGATGGTGGTAAGCTCCAGTTGCAGATCCGTAAGATCAACGTTACTGCTCCTTATAAGAATATTCCTGAGATTCTCGAGATTGACGTTACTTCTTTGGAGCTCGGCAAGAGCATCAAGGTTGGCTCACTGAACTTCGAGGGTCTTGAGATCGCTACTCCGAAAGAGGTTATCGTATGTTCTGTTAGAGCAACACGTGCTTCTCGTTCGGCTGCAACTGCTGAGGAGGCTTAAGTCTTGGCAGTATGGACAAATATCTGATTGTAGGCTTGGGCAATGTCGGCGACGAGTACGACATGACCCGCCACAATACGGGATTTATGGTATTGGACGCTTTCGCAAAGGCGTCCAATATCGTTTTTGAGGATAAGCGTTACGGTTTCATCGGCGAGACGAGTCTGAAAGGCCGTAAGGTGTTTCTCCTCAAACCTTCTACATTCATGAACCTCAGCGGTAATGCTGTCCGTTACTGGCTCAACAAGGAGAATATTGATCAGAGCCGCCTGTTAGTCATCAGCGATGATGTGGCAATTCCTTTAGGACAGTTCCGGTTGAAGGCGAACGGCTCGAATGGGGGACATAACGGCTTGGGACATATCCAGCAGCTCATCGGACAGCAGTATGCCCGTCTGCGGATGGGTATCGGCAGCGATTATCCGCAGGGTATGCAGATAGACTATGTCCTGGGGCGTTACAGCGAGGAAGAGCTGAAGGTGCTACAGCCTGCCATTGACCTTGGCGTGGATATTATCAAGAGTTTCGTATTGGCTGGCATTGATGTCACCATGAACCAATATAATAAATTAGGTAAGAATGGAGGAAGCAAGAGTTGACAAATGGCTGTGGGCGGCTCGTATTTTCAAGACCCGCAGTATCGCTGTTGATGCCATCAAGAACGGACGGGTGACAATGAACGGCATGAACGTCAAGCCGTCCCGCATGGTGAAGGTGGGTGAGGTCGTCAGTGTACGCAAGCCGCCTGTCACTTATTCCTTCAAGATACTGAAGACGATAGAGCAACGGGTGGGGGCGAAGCTCCTTCCGGAGATTTACGAGAATGTTACGCCCGCCGACCAGTATGAGTTGCTGGAGATGAACCGCATCAGTGGGTTCATCGACCGTGCCCGTGGCACGGGTCGTCCTACTAAGAAAGAACGTCGTGCATTGGACGAGTTCATAGGTCCTTCCTTGGAAGGTTATGATGATTTTGATTTTGACGATTTAGAGTCCATTGATTAAGAGGCGACTATAATACAAGGAGATTATGTTGATAGATATTGTTCTGATCATAGCAGGTGTGGCGATGGTACTCTATGGGGCTGATCGCCTGACAGAGGGAGCCTCCGCTTTGGCTCGTCGTATGAATGTACCGGAGATTATCATTGGTTTGACCATCGTTGCCGCAGGCACCTCCGCTCCAGAACTCTTCGTCAGTCTGGTGTCCGCACTCAAGGGCACTTCGGGTATGGCTATCGGTAACGTGGTGGGTTCCAATACCATGAATGCCATGCTGATAGTGGGATGTGCCGCCATGGTGGCACCGATGACCATTAGCAAGAGTACTGTTCGTAAAGACATACCTTTTGCCGTCTTTGCCTCAGTACTATTACCCCTGCTGGCACTCGACTCTTTCCTCGGACGTATCGACGGTGTCATCCTGTTGGCAGGTTTTGCCGCCTTCATGTACTATACTCTGTCACAGGCAAAGGGTGGGAAGACAGAACCAGCAACGGAAGTCAAGACAATTAATCCCTGGATGAGTGCGTTCTTCGTATTCCTGGGACTCGCCCTATTGGTGATTGGCAGTAATATCTTTGTCGACTCCGCCTCACGTGTCGCCTATTCTCTGGGTATCAGTGAAGGGGTCGTCGGTCTGACCATCGTAGCAGGAGGTACCTCACTGCCAGAGCTTGCCACCAGTGTCGTAGCAGCACGCAAGGGACAGTCTGCCATCGCTATCGGCAATGTCATCGGCTCCAATGTCTTTAATATCCTGATGATATTAGGACTCACCGCCACCATCAGTCCCATGCAGATACAAGGTATCACGATGATTGACTTCTCATTGATGCTCGGCTCCGTCATCCTCGTCTGGCTGTTCTCCCGTACGAAGTATACCGTAGAGCGTTGGGAGGGACTCCTGTTAGTCGTCGGCTATCTCGTCTATGTTGGTTGGCTGTTGAGTAATGTGTGAGCATCCTCTTTCGGAGCACAAAAATAACAAATTTACATAATTCACTGAAACTAGTTTCAGAGTTTCATCCCTCGGCATCCGATTTTCGGTCATGTCGAGGACTTTTTCGTTCACACAGGGCCTGACCCTCTGTGTGAACTTTTGAGAATTTTTCTTGAATCTTTTGAGAATTTTGTTTGGTAGATTTGAGAATTTTGCTTATCTTTGTTCCGTAAAATCAGATAGTTATGTTTAAAAGAGCGCAATTCAAAGAATTATTCTCACGTATATTGGAACCGCGTGATAAGATAGATGTTTGAACTTGGTTGCACCTATTCCAGCGAGGAACTTTCTCTTAACAAAATGTTGGGGCAGTTGCAGGATGCTGGTAATGTTACAACACTGGCTGGTTATCTTTCGACCCTTGATGAATCGAGATTGATATGTGGCTTACAGAAATATGCTTCCGATGATGCACGAAAATACAACTCTGTCCCAAAACTTATGGTCTATAACACCGCACTGTTCTCTGCGCAGTCTGGCACAACTTTCAACAAGGCATTTACCACGCCCAAACTTTGGGGACGATGGGTGGAGAGTGCCGTAGGTGCCTATCTGTTAAATCAGGAAGACGAATATGATTACAAATTGTACTATTGGCGTGAGAGGGAAGACGAAGTTGATTTTATCATCGAATACAACAAACAGTGCATAGCTATAGAAGTTAAAAGCGGGCGAAGGACAACCAATGAAGGGCTTTTCGTATTCCGTGACAGATTCCATCCCAAACAATCATTTGTCGTCGGTTCCGGTGGAGTCCCCATCGAAGAATTCTTGAGATGGGACATTGGTAACTTGTTAGAATAGCCCCGGCATTGTTGAGCATCTTGCCTTGTAAGAGATAATTGAAAAGAAAGACCATGCAACATCTACAACCTAACACCACCTTGCAGGGTGGGAAATATAGACGAGTTTTGAGCGTATGCGAAAAATAGATTGAGTGCTGAGGCGGGGAGGCTAGTGTCGACGGTCAAATAACCAAACGAAAAATAGCCAAATAACCAAACGGAATTTAGCCAAATAACCAAACGAAAAATAGCCAAATAACCAAATTCGACTGAAAAATATTTTGTTTTTCAAAGGGTTTTTCATATCTTTGCAGCAATAATTATAGAATCGTTTATATGCCAGACAATACAGGATATAAGAAAAGAATAGCGGATGCCCAATTGGCAGATAAGCTGGATGCTATGGGAGCCGTCTTGATTGAGGGACCGAAAGCTTGTGGTAAGACCACTACAGCAGAGCAACAAGCTAATAGCATCCTCTATATGGATGATCCGGACAACATGCGGCAGAACTTGCAATTGGCAGAAACAAATATTAAACGCTTGTTGCAAGGTGATAATCCTCGTCTTATTGACGAATGGCAGATTGCCCCTCAAATTTGGGATGCTGTCCGCTTTGAGACAGACCATAGGAAGGATGATGGACTATTTATGTTGACAGGTTCTGCGGTACCTGCTGATGATTCTAAGATAAATCATAGCGGTGCTGGTCGATTTGCATTTCTCACAATGCGCCCAATGACCCTTTGGGAATCTGAGGAATCTTCTGGAGATGTTAGTCTTGGTGAACTTTTTTCTCATCCGGACAAGATTGATGGAGAAAGTTCACTGATGATGGAGGACATCGCTTTCGCAATCTGTCGTGGGGGATGGCCCAAGTCATTGAACAAAAAAACTAAAAAGGCTGCATTGAGGCAAGTGACGGAGTATTTTGAAGCCATAACACGTTCTGATATTTCGAGGGTTGACGGCGTGGAGAGAGATGAATATAGGACTAAAAGGATTTTACGTTCCTATGCAAGGTTGCAAGGGGCTATGGCTGGTATCCCAACCATAGTTGAGGATATGAAGACGAATGAGCCTGAAAGCATGAGTGACGAAACGGTAATATCCTATATAAAAGCCTTAAAAAAGATCTTTGTTATTGAGGACATGAAAGCATGGAATCCGAATTTGCGTTCGAAGACAGCTATTAGGACGAGTGATACAAGGTACTTCGTAGATCCATCCTTGGCTATAGCTGCGCTGGGGCTCGGGCCCAATGATCTGCTTAATGATTTGGAGACGATGGGGCTGTTCTTCGAGGCACTCTGTGTACGTGACTTGCGTGTATATGCCGAGGCTAATGACGGTGAAGTGTTCCATTATAGAGATAAGAACGGACTGGAATGTGATGCTGTCGTTCATTTGAGAAATGGTAATTATGGCTTGATAGAGATAAAACTCGGTGGTGATACACGTATTGAAGAAGGTGCAGCAAATCTTAATGCATTGGAAAAGAAGATAGATACCACAAAGATGAAGAATCCATCTTTTAAGATGGTATTAACAGCTGTCGGACAATATGCGTATATGCGAAAAGATGGTGTGATGGTCGTGCCAATTGGCTGTCTAAAAGATTAGTTAAAAACCAAAAACATATAACCATATAACATGATGTGGATCAAATGCCCTTGTACAAAGGGATTGAGCCATGTTACATGTTGCTCAAACATGTAACATACATATAACTTTTGTGTGAGAAGCATGTTATATGTATGTTATATGTTCAGCAAACATATAACATACTTAAAAGCCTCTGTTTATCGGGGGTCGCGCCCTGTCATGTTATATGGTTATATGTTTTTGCGAAATTCTTTTTTTATTCAGCACAGAGACACTGCATGTGGGTTGCGAAGCCTTAGGCTCCGTGGGTCGAAGGTGCTGCCTCCAGGGGTCGAAGCCCTGGGCTCCAGGGGTCGAAGGTACGGGCTTCAAGACCCTTGGGGATAATCCCTAAGCCCCTTGGGGATAGTTCCTTTACCCCCAAAGGAATGCTTTGCGTGACCCATAGGAGGCATTGGAGTATCCCCATAACAGATATCGGAACAATGAAAAAAAGGACCTGGCGCTGTCCCAGCGTCAAGGTCCCTCGCAAACTTGAACTCACGTTCGAGTTTGTCTTCGGCTCGGCAGAACACAAGCGGTCTTGGTTCTGCTCCCGCCTTTCGCAAACTTCAAACAACCAAAAAAAGAAGTAGTTGCCTGAATCTCTCTTTATCGGATGAACAGCAGTTCACGATACTTAGGCAGCGGCCACAGAGCGTCGTCAACGATCAGTTCCAGTTTGTCAATCTGATAACGGATGTCGTCGAGTTTCGGCTCCACCTTATCGTGGTAGGCAATCGCCTTCTCATGCTCATCCTCAATCTTGTTCGCCAGTTTACGGGCATTGACCAGTTCCTCCACCTGACGCTCGATAGACGAGGTACGCTCGGCAATCTCCTCAATCAGTTTCAGGTTACGAGCCGACAGCTTCTCCGCCTTGTCCACAGGGAATACCTCCGCCATGTTCTCCACATTCTTCAGGAGCTGGCTCTGGTAGCGGGTAGCGACAGGGATGATATGGTTCATGGAGAGGTCACCCAGTACACGAGCCTCAATCTGTATTTTCTTCGTATAGGTCTCCCATTTCACCTCATTACGTGCCTCCAGTTCTTTCTGGGTCATCACACCCAGACTCTCGAACATCTGGATACTCTCAGCGTCAAGGTAACGTTCGAAAATCTTCGGGCAAGACTTCTCCACATCCAGTCCACGCTTGGTAGCCTCTACGACCCACTCGTCGCTATAGCCATTACCGTCGAAGCGGATGGGCTTGCAAGTCTTGATATCCTCACGGAGCACGTCGATGATCGCATGGAAGACAGCGCTATGCTCGGTACCAGCCAGTTTCTTCTCATATTCAGGAATACGTTCGTCCACCCGTTTCTTGAAGTTGACGAGTGCCTCAGCGACAGCACTGTTCAGGGCTATCATCGCCGATGCGCAGTTAGCCTCACTGCCGACGGCACGGAACTCAAAGCGGTTACCCGTGAAGGCGAAAGGTGACGTACGGTTACGGTCGGTGTTGTCGATAAACAGTTCCGGGATCTCCGGGATATCCATCTTCATACCCTGCTTGCCAGCCATGGCGAGGATGTCTTTCACGTCAGCCTTCTCAATGTGGTCGAGCAGTTCCGACACCTGCTTGCCCAAGAATGAAGAGATGATGGCGGGAGGTGCCTCGTTGGCACCTAAGCGGTGGGCGTTGGTGGCAGACATGATACTTGCCTTCAACAGTCCGTTATGGCGGTATACCCCCATCAGTGTCTCGACGATGAATGTGGCGAAGCGCAGGTTCTGCTCAGGAGTCTTGCCGGGCGCATGCAGCAGTACTCCGTTATCCGTCGACAGGCTCCAGTTGTTATGCTTTCCGCTGCCGTTGATGCCATCGAAAGGTTTCTCGTGGAGCAGCACACGGAACCCATGCTTACGTGCCACCCGCTTCATTATCGACATCAGCAGCATGTTATGATCGACGGCAAGGTTCGTCTCCTCGAAGATAGGAGCCAGCTCAAACTGGTTAGGAGCCACCTCATTATGACGGGTCTTACAGGGGATGCCCAGTTCAAGGGCGACAATCTCCAGTTCCTTCATGAAGGCGGCGACACGCTCAGGGATGCTTCCGAAATAATGGTCGTCCATCTGCTGGTTCTTTGCTGAGTCGTGTCCCATCAGGGTGCGTCCCGTCAGCAGCAGGTCAGGACGTGCGGCATAGAGACCTTCGTCCACCAGGAAATACTCCTGTTCCCATCCGAGGTTGCTGGTGACCTTCTTCACCTCCGGGTCGAAATAATGACAGACATCCGTGGCAGCGACATTCACTGCATGAAGAGCACGCAGCAATGGTGCCTTGTAGTCGAGTGCCTCACCGCTGTAGCTGATGAAGACCGTAGGGATACACAGCGTATCGTCGATGATGAACACCGGTGAGGTGGGGTCCCATGCGGAGTAGCCACGTGCCTCGAAAGTTGAACGGATACCGCCACTGGGGAATGACGAGGCATCAGGCTCCTGCTGGACGAGCAGTTTACCCGTGAACTCCTCCACCATACCACCCTTGCCGTCATGCTCAATGAACGAGTCGTGTTTCTCGGCAGTACCCTCCGTCAAGGGCTGGAACCAGTGCGTATAGTGAGTGACACCGTTCTCTGTTGCCCACTGTTTCATGCCGGCAGCCACTGCGTCGGCAATCTCACGGTCGAGACGTGCGCCATTGTCCATCACATCAATCATTTTCTCATACACAGCCTTGGGAAGATACTTGTACATCTTCTCACGGTTGAAAACCTTCTTTCCAAAATACTCAGAAGGTCTCTCTACTGGATTTTTTACGTCGAGTGGCTTCTTCTTGAAAGCCTCACCGACAACCTGAAATCTTAATGTTTCCATATTCATTTTGTGTTTGTGTTGTGAATAATTTATCTTGTCCATTTCTCTATTCTGTCCAATGCCTCCCCGGTATGCTCATGACTGCCAAAGGCGGTAAAGCGCACATAACCCTCGCCACTGGGACCAAAGCCGACCCCCGGGGTGCATACCACATTAGCACCATACAGCAGCTGCTCGAAGAACTGCCACGAGGAAACGGCATCGGGGGTACGCATCCAGATATAGGGGGCATTCTCTCCGCCATAGACCTCAAAGCCGAGCTTTCGGAGGGTGGCAAGCATCTGGTGAGCATTGTGCATGTAATAGTCTATCGTCTGCTGTACCTGCTGGCGACCGTCAGGGGTGTAGATAGCCTCTGCGGCACGCTGCGAGATATAGTTGGTGCCATTGAACTTGGTGCACTGTCTGCGGTTCCATAGCGGGTTCAGTGGGATCCTCTTTCCTTCGAGGGTGGCGGCAGTCAGTTCCTTCGGTACGATAGTATAGCCACAGCGCACTCCCGTGAATCCTGCCGTCTTGGAATACGAGTGAAACTCGATAGCGCACTTCCTTGCGCCCCGTATCTCATAGATGGAGTGGGGGATGTCAGGGTCTGTGATATAAGCCTGGTAGGCAGCGTCATAGAATATCAGTGTGTCGTTTTTCAACGCATAGTTGACCCATCGGCGCAGCTCTTGCTTGGAGATGACCGTACCAGTCGGGTTGTTTGGATAGCAGAGGTAGATGACATCCACATGGTAGTCCTCGGGGATGGTAGGTATAAATCCGTTCTCCGCCGTACAGGGCATATAGACGACATTCGACCACCGTCCGTTCTCAAGGACACCGGCACGCCCGATCATCACGTTCGAGTCGATATAGACCGGGTAGATGGGGTCGGTCACACCAATACTGTTGTCCCAGCGGATCAGCTCCTGGATGTTGCCAGTGTCAGACTTCGCTCCGTCATTGATAAATATCTCGTCGATGTCCAGATGGATGCCACGGGGCAGGAAGTCGTTTTTCAGGATTGCCTCTCGCAGGAACTCATATCCCTGTTCAGGACCATATCCTCTGAATCCCTCCGCCGTTCCCATCTCGTCCACTGCCTTATGCATCGCCTCCACGACAGCAGGGCAGAGTGGTTGGGTGACATCCCCGATACCCAGTGAGATGATGTCTGCCTTGGGATGTGTTACCTTGAAAGCATTCACCTTCTTGGCGATGTCTGCAAACAGGTAGTTGTTGGGGAGTTTTAGAAAATGCTCGTTTACTAAAGCCATAGTTATGTTGTGTTTTGTTATTCTGTTATATTAATCTCTCCGTCGAAGACGAAAGTGGCAGGACCTGTCATGTAAACGTGGTTGTCTGTCTCGCACCACTCGATGTGGAGCGTACCACCGTCCATCACAATGTCACTCTCGCGTCCTGCACGGTGGGTCAGACAAGCAGCGACAGCCGTGGCGCAGGCTCCCGTGCCGCATGCCTGGGTAATACCGCTTCCCCTTTCCCAGACACGGGTGCGGATGCTGCCATCCTCCATGACGTGGGCAAACTCGATATTGCAACGCTGGGGAAAGGCAGGGTGATGCTCCATAGCCTTTCCTTTCTCTGTCACACTGTCCACGTCCTCTGTGAAAATGACATAGTGCGGATTACCCATCGATACGAAGACTCCCTCTTTGATTCCAAGTGAAGGTCTGAAGAATCGCTCGTCCTCCAAGACAGGCTGTCCCATGTCCACCGTGACGCTCTGTACCTTCCCGCCAGTGACGAGAAGGTTGAGTGTCTTGATCCCCGACAAGGTCAGCAATTGGATCCGGGTCTTTGTCGTCAAACCTCTTTCGTAGAGGTATTTGCCTATGCAGCGTGACGCATTACCGCACATCATCGCCTCGGAACCGTCCGCATTGAAGATACGCATGGAGAAGTCTGCCTCAGCGACAGGACTTTTGCCAATGAGTACCAGACCGTCGGAACCGATGCCCTTGTGGCGGTCGCTCCATTGAATGGCAGCCTCCGAAGGATGGGCTATCGGATACTGTGTGGTATCGACATAGATATAGTCGTTACCGGCGCCATGCATCTTGGTGAATCTGATCTTTGTCATTTGTTGAGGTATTGGTCTATTTGTTTTGCTATATTCTTGCCACTTGCCATGGCGCGGACTACGAGAGAGGCACCATTGGCAGCGTCACCACATACGAATACGTTCTCAGGATATTGCGGATGCTCTTGACGGAGGAATCCCATGGCAAGGAGCACCAGCTCTGCCTTGATGATCTCCGGTTCTTTCCCTTTCTCCTGTACCTTCACACCAGTGAGTCTCCCATCCTTACCGATGAACTCAAGGGTGTTGATGTTCCAGCGACGTACACATCCCTCCTCGTGACTACTGGTGGTCTTCAGGGTCCGTGGGAAGTTAGGCCAAGGATTATTGGGATCGACAGGTCCCTCAACAGGTTTAGGCATGATCTCAATCTGTGTCACACTCTTACAGCCCTGCCGGTGTGCTGTACCGATGCAGTCAGAGCCAGTGTCACCACCACCGATGACGAGCACGTCCTTTCCCTTCGCCGTAATACGTTCCTCCTTTGAAAAGTCCATTCCCGCAAGAACCCTGTTCTGCTGTGCGAGGAGCTCAAGGGCAAAATGTACTCCTTTCAGTTCCCTGCCTGGAACCTTCAGGTCGCGGGCTGTGGGGGTACCTGTGGCAATGACAATGGCATCGAACGGTCCCGTTTGCTGCTGTGCCACAGTAGCATAGTCGACAGCCTCGCCATAGCGGAACTCGATCCCTTCCTCCTCTAACAGATGGAGTCGGCGGTCAATGATCGCCTTGTTGAGTTTGAAGTTAGGAATGCCATAGCGTAGCAGTCCGCCAGCAGCCTCGTTCTTCTCATAGACTGTCACTTGGTAGCCCATCATGTTCAGCTCATTGGCTGCGGCAAGTCCGGCGGGACCGCTTCCGATGACGGCAACCTTTTTACCATTCCGCACAGGGTGATGCAGAGTGATATAGCCTTCGCGGAAGGCTGCCTCGGTGATGGCACACTCATCCTCCCGGTTCGTGGTCGGCTCATGCTCGATGAGATTCAGCACACAAGCCTTCTCGCAGAGGGCGGGACAGATGCGTCCTGTGAACTCAGGGAACGGGTTTGTGGCGTTCAGCAACTGATAGGCGAGTTCCCAGTCACCCTTATACAGGGCATCATTCCACTCAGGTGGTTTGTTGCCTAAGGGACATGCCCAGTGACAGAAGGGCACGCCACAGTCCATACAACGGCTTGCCTGTAGTTTGCGCTCACGGGTATTGAGCGTCTGTTCCACTTCTCCAAAGTCGTGGATTCTATCGTGAATAGGACGGTATCCCGCTTCCTGACGATGTATCTCTAAAAATGCTTTCGGATTTCCCATAATAATCTCAATTTTTAATACTCCCGCTGCATATCAGCGATTTTCTGTCTCAGTTTGTTCATCTGCTCCTCCTGCAGTACTCGCTTATACTCGATCGGCACGACTTGGATAAAGTCTTCTATATAACGTTGCCAGTCATCTAACATTGTGCGGGCGAGGGTAGAACCAGTATATAAATAATGCTGCCGGATCAGTTCGTGCAACTCCTTACGGCTGACACTGTCCTCCACGAGATTAATCTCCACCATGTCCATATTGCAGAAATAGTCGAAATGGTGATTCTTGTCCCACACATAGGCAACGCCTCCCGACATACCGGCTGCGAAGTTGCGACCAGTCTCACCGAGTACCACGACACGTCCTCCCGTCATATACTCACAGCAATGGTCACCAGCCCCTTCCAAGACGGCGATGGCTCCAGAGTTACGGACACCGAAGCGTTCGCCCACCTTTCCGTTGATATAGATCTCACCCGATGTGGCGCCATAGAGTCCGGTATTGCCGGCAATGATGTTCTCCTCCGCCGCGAAGTTGGTGCGTGAAGGTGGCAGGATGGCAATACGCCCGCCGCTGAGTCCCTTGGCGAAATAGTCGTTGGTCTCACCCTCCAGCTTGAAGGAAATGCCATGTGTCAGGAAAGCACCGAAAGACTGTCCTGCGGAACCTTTGAACTTGACGTTGATAGTACCTTCCGGCAGTCCTTGTCCTCCGTATTTCTGGGCAATGACTCCCGACAACATGGTACCGACGGCACGGTTGGTGTTCTTGATGGTATAGTCCAGATTCACCTCTTCCTGATGGTCAATGGCATTCTTTGCGGAGGCAATCATCTGTTCATCGATGACAGTACCCTGCATGCCCAACGGAACAGATGGCTGATGGATGTCACCCGTGAAATGGAGTGTCCCCTCCTCCTTGTTCAGGAGTCGCTCGAAGTCAAGGACAGATGTGCGTGTCTCTATCAGTTCCGTATGACCAACGATGTCATTCAGATGCTTATAGCCCATCTCTGCAAGATACTCCCGTACCTCTTGACCAAGGAAGGTGAAGAAGTTGACGAGGTATTCGTAACGCCCCATGAAATGCTTACGGAGCTCAGGGTTCTGTGTGGCGACACCCATCGGACAGGTGTTGAGGTTGCATTTGCGCATCATCACACAGCCCAGGACAATGAGGGCGGCAGTACCGAAGCCATACTCCTCTGCACCCAGCAGTGCCATGAGTACGATGTCACGTCCCGTCTTGATTTGTCCGTCCACCTGTAGTCTTACCTGTGAGCGCAGTCCGTTCTTGACGAGGGTCTGCTGGGTCTCGCTCAGTCCTATCTCCGGTGAGATACCTGCGAAGCGCATGCTGGAGGCAGGACTGGCACCAGTGCCACCCTCGGCACCGGAGATGATGATGAGGTCGGCTTTCGCCTTTGCCACACCGGCGGCAATGGTTCCCACACCACTCTCTGCCACCAGCTTGACGGAGATGACTGCCTTCGGGTTGACATTCTTCAGGTCGAAAATCAACTGGGCGAGGTCCTCGATGCTGTAGATATCGTGATGGGGTGGAGGGGATATCAGACTGATGCCTGGGATAGAGTGACGTGTCTTGGCAATCACCTCATTGACCTTAAAGCCGGGCAACTGTCCACCCTCACCGGGCTTGGCACCCTGAGCCACCTTGATCTGTATCTCCTCAGCGTTCACGAGGTATTCGGTGGTCACGCCGAAGCGTCCGCTTGCCACCTGCTTGGTTTTACTGTTGAGGCTTATACCGTCTACTGTCGAGTGGAAACGCTCGGAGTCCTCTCCGCCCTCCCCCGTATTAGAGCGTGCGCCGAGTTTGTTCATGGCGAGACAGATTGCCTCGTGTGCCTCTTTGCTTAACGCGCCAAAACTCATGGCACCTGCCACAAAATGCTTGACGATATCCTCGACAGGTTCCACCTCGTCAATGCTGATGGGGTTCTTTTTCCATCCGAGGAAGTCACGGATGAAGACGGGTGATTCCTTCATGTCAACCAGACGTGTGTATTCCTTGAATTTCTCATAGTCACCAGTACGGGTGGCGAGTTGCAAGGTCGCTATCGTCTCAGGGTTCCATGCATGTTTGATACCGTCCTTACGCCAGTGGAACTGACCCAGATTGGGCAGGAAGGTGGTCGGGGTATCGTATGCTTTTTGATGGAAGGACACCGCATCGTCGGCAATTTTCTCCAGTCCGATACCTCCTATCGTGCTTACCTCCGTGCCGAAATAGGTTTTCAACAGACTCTCGCTCAGTCCGATACTCTCAAAGATCTTGGCACCACGGTAGCTGCGGATAGTGGAGATACCCATCTTCGCCATGATTTTGAAGAGCCCTTTCTTCACCGCCTTGATATAGTTCGCCTCCGCAGTAGCGTAGTCCTCCTGTATCTTATGGCGTTTCACGAGGTCGTCAAGGATGGCAAATGCCATGTAAGGACAGAGTGCCGAAGCACCATAGCCCAACAGAAGTGCGGCATGCATCGTCTCGCGGATTTCACCACTCTCCACAATCAGGGCGGTCTGTACACGCTTGCCGACACTGATCAGGTAGTGGTGGACGGCAGAGACAGCCAGCAGAGAAGGAATCGCCACATGCTGTTCGTCCACGTCCTTGTCGGACAGGATAATATAGTTGTAGCCCTCATCTACTGATTTCTCCGCCTGGTGACAGAGTGTCTCAAGGGCATCGTGCAGTCCGTCGGCTCCTTTCCTGCCATCGAAGAGGATGGGTAGTTTGATGGTGTTGAATCCCTTATACCGGATATTACAGAGCAAATCCAGCTGGGTATTGTTCAAGATAGGATGTGGCAATCGTACCATCTTACAGTTGGTCTCGTCAGGAGTCAGGATTCCTGAGCCCACCCGTCCGATGTATTCCGTCAGACTCATGACCAGCTCCTCACGGATGGAGTCAATGGCGGGGTTCGTCACTTGGGCGAACTGCTGGCGGAAATAGTTGAAGAACACCTGTGGCTGACTGGAGAGTACTGCCAGTGGAGTGTCGTTACCCATGGAGGCGGTAGGCTCCTGACCGTTGACAGCCATTGGGACGATGGTGTTGGAAACATCCTCCTCCCCGTAACCGAACATGATTTCTTTCTGTAGCAGGTTGCTGACGGCGTTCTCCACATGGCGACCGGACTTCAGCTTCTCCAGCTGGATGCGGTTGGTACTCAGCCATTGACGGTAGGGATGCTCGCTGGCGAGCTGCTGCTTGATCTCACCGTCATAGTATATCTTTCCCTCCTGAGTGTCAATCAGCAAGATTTTACCAGGTTGCAGACGTCCCTTCTCCGCTATCTCTGTCGGGTCAAAATCCATCACACCCACCTCACTTGCCACTACGATGGTGTCATTCTTTGTGATGGTGTAACGAGCCGGACGCAGTCCGTTACGGTCCAGCATGCCACCTGCAAACCGTCCGTCACTGAAGAGTAGGGCGGCGGGACCGTCCCATGGCTCCATCAGTATGGAATGGTACTCAAAGAAAGCCTTCAGATCCTCAGAAATAGGATTCTTGTCATTAAAGCTCTCTGGTACCAACACACTCATGGCATGAGGCAGTGACAGTCCGGACATGACGAAGAACTCCAATACGTTGTCCAGACTTGCAGAGTCGGACATGCCCGACTGTACGATAGGGGAAATCAACTTGACATCACCTAATGCCTCACTGCTGAGGACACTTTCCCTCGCCTGCATCCATCCCCGGTTGCCACGGATGGTGTTGATCTCACCGTTATGGGCGAGCAAGCGGAAGGGCTGGGCCAGAGACCACGTAGGGAATGTGTTTGTGCTGAAACGTGAGTGCACCAGCGCCAGTCCGCTTGTGAAATAAGGGTTGGTAAGGTCAGGAAAATATTCTCGTACCTGCATGGACGACAACATTCCCTTGTATATCATGTTTGTGTTGCTCAACGAACAGATGTAAAAGTCCTGGTGTGAGACACGGCGCTCGATCTTCTTGCGTATGATATATAAGGTGCGTGCAAAGGTGCTCACCTTGTCGTCACTCACACCGGTGATGAATACCTGTTTGATGGCGGGCTCTGTACTTAATGCAGAGTCACCCAGACAGTCGGGATTAGTAGGGACGTTGCGCAGATGCATCAGTTGCAGTCCCTCACGCTCTATTTCCTCAATCATAATGCTGAGGATCTCACGCTGCGCTTTCTCCTCTTTGGGAAGGAATACCAGACCAGTGCCGTACTTCCCCTTCTCAGGGACAGGAATGCCCTGAAGCAGGATGAACTCGTGGGGAATCTGCACCATGATACCGGCACCGTCACCGTCCTTGCCGACTTCTGCACCACGATGGCGCATGTTCTCTAATACGCGCAGTGCCTGGTCAACCAGCTCATGGCTTTTGTTGCCGTGGATATTCACTATCATCCCCACTCCGCAAGCATCATGCTCATACTGGTTTTGATAAAGTCCTCTTTTTTCGTTTTGAAGTTTACGTTCTGTCATATTATCCTCGTTTAGTCTTTCTTTTGTTTCGTTTTCTGGTGCAAAGATAGTACAAAAAGAAAGAATATCGTACGATTTTATGACGTTTTTAATGATATTTTTCTTTTTAACTTTCAATTTGCAACAAAAACAAACTATTTGCTTTCAAAAAGAAATTGTAATCACATTCCTGCTTTCAAATTGATAGTTTACGGTGTTTTTTAGGAACAAACTAAAAGAAAACGGGCTGTTTCTTTGTCAAAAAGAATTACTTTTGCAGTAGAAAATGACAAATTGTTACGTACGGACACATTATTTATTATTTAAAAGCATTTGAGGTATGAAAAAGATTGAGGCAATTATTCGCAAGACCAAGTTTGAGGATGTCAAACGGGCATTGTTAAGTTCGGACATCGACTGGTTTGAGTATCATGATGTTCATGGTATTGGTCAGAGCCGTCAGGAGCGTATTTATCGTGGTGTTCAGTATAGTACGGATGTCATAGAGCGTGTGGCACTGACCATCGTCTGCCGTGACGTGATACTGGATCCCACTATTCAGGTAATCTTGAGGGTCGCCCATACGGGTGAGATTGGTGACGGGCGCATCTTCGTCAGTGACATGATAGACACCTGGTCTATCCGTACTGGCGAGCATGGCGATACGGTATTAAGAGATAAGAAATAGGATAACACAACACAAACACAAAATATAACGATTATGAATGAGATTGGATTATCACTCGATACGGTATGGATGCTGTTAGCAGCAATGCTGGTATTCTGGATGCAACCCGGTTTCGCTTTGTGCGAGGCAGGTTTCACCCGTAGTAAGAACACAGCCAACATCCTGATGAAGAACTTTGTCGATTTTATGTTCGGCTCCCTGTTGTTCTTCTTCTTGGGCTTCGGGTTTATGTTTGGTTCCGAAGGAGCCGGGTTCATCGGAGCGCCTAACTGGGGCGATCTCTCCTTCTATAAAGGTGATCTGCCGACAGAGGGCTTCCTGATTTTCGAGACGGTCTTCTGCGCGACCTCAGCCACCATCGTCAGTGGTGCCATGGCTGAGCGCACGAAATTCTCGATGTATGTCATCTACAGTGCTTTTATCTCACTGTTTATTTACCCCATTGAAGGTCACTGGACATGGGGAGGCGGTTGGTTGTGCAACAGTGCTGCCGACAGTTTCATGATGACGACCTTCGGTGATGTGTTCCACGATTTCGCTGGTTCTGCCATCGTGCATAGTGTAGGCGGTGTGCTTGCCTTAGTCGGTGCTCTTGCGTTAGGACCCCGTATCGGGAAGTATGATGCAGACCGTAAGAGCCGTGCCATCCCTGGTCATTCGCTGACCTTGGCAGCATTGGGTGTTTTCATCCTTTGGATGGGATGGTTCGGTTTTAACCCCGGTTCACAGCTTGCTGCCAGCGGGGAGGTCAACCGCATCGCCATCTCGCATGTGTTCCTGACCACTAATCTGGCTGCTGCTGCAGGTGGAACGGCCACGATGTTTATCACTTGGCTGAAATATGGTAAGCCATCCTTGTCACTGACCCTCAACGGCGTATTGGCAGGACTGGTAGGTATTACTGCCGGCTGTGACCTCGTTAACCCTCTTGGTGCGGTGATTATCGGACTGGTCTGTGGCATTGTATTGGTATTCTCTATTGAGTTCATCGACCATGTCCTGCATATCGACGACCCCGTCGGTGCCTCTTCAGTACATGGTGTCTGTGGTATTCTCGGTACCTTGATGACAGGACTCTTCTCTGTCAGCAATGGAGCCTTCTACGGACATGGCTGGGGCTTCTTCGGAGCTGAGTGCTTCGGAATCCTCATCATTGATCTCTGGGCGGCAGCCTGTGGTATTGCTCTTTTCTATGGAATTAAGTATCTTCGTGGCTTACGTGTCGAGTCTCGTGTCGAGGAAGAGGGACTGGATGTCTATGAGCATGGAGAAAGTTGTTATAACTAATGATATTTTAAGGTATGAGAAAGATTGTTTTATTCGCAATGGGACTGGTGGCAAGTGCCACCACCCTTGCACAGGAACAGTTACGGGTAGGCGAGCAAAGCCCGGAAATCAAAGCAGAGGTGACGATAGCCGCCGATCTCGTAAGCCAGTATATCTGGCGTGGACTGGACTGCGGTAATGTCAGTATCCAGCCGACACTGGGAATCGCTTACAAAGATTTCAGTCTCTCGGCATGGGGGAATGTGGGTTTTAAGTCGGAGGACACAAAGGAGTTCGACCTCACAGCCTCTTATAGCACAGGCGGTCTGACTATTGGAGTGACTGATTATTGGTTTAATACCCCAGAGAAGCGTTACTTCTATTATAATGCCCACAGCACCAGTCATGTCTTTGAGGGCTTCGTCTCCTATGATTTCGGACTGCTCTCAGCCGCCTGGTATACCAACTTCGCAGGCAATGACGGTCAGAACAAATCAGGGAAAAGAGCCTACTCCAGTTATTTTGAGTTGAATGCCCCGTTTAAGTTGGCGACTCTCGACTGGACTGGAACGTTGGGTGTGGTACCCTATGCCACTACTTACTATGACACTTCAGGATTCGCAGTGACCAATGTGTCACTGAAAGCCTCGAAGGACATCAGGATTACTGATACCTTCTCTGTCCCGATATTCGCACAGGTTATTGGCAACCCTTCGTCACAGAAAGCCTATTTCGTCTTTGGATTCACGCTTAAGCCGTGAGTCCAAAGACTCCTTTTTTACGCAAAACTTCAAAACAATCAATATATGGAAACAAAGTATATCTTCGTAACAGGCGGTGTCGTTTCGTCACTCGGTAAGGGAATCGTCTCCGCCAGTATCGGCAAACTACTGCAGGCACGTGGCTATAAGGTCACCATCCAGAAGTTCGACCCCTACATCAATATCGACCCGGGAACCCTGAACCCCTATGAGCATGGAGAATGCTACGTGACGGCGGATGGCATGGAGACAGACTTGGACTTAGGACATTATGAGCGGTTCACGGGTATACAAACTACACGCAACAACTCTGTTACTACGGGTCGTATTTACAAAACGGTCATTGACCGGGAGCGGCAAGGGGATTATCTGGGTAAGACCATCCAGGTAGTGCCCCATATCACAGACGAGATCAAACGCCGTATGTTACGGGAAGATGAGAGGGAAGAGGCTCTTGACTTCGTCATCACCGAAGTGGGAGGAACCATCGGTGATATCGAGAGTGCCCCTTTCATGGAGGCTATCCGTCAGCTTCGCTGGCAATTAGGACGCAACGCAGTCTGCGTGCATCTCACTTATGTGCCCTACCTGAAAGCCGCTGATGAGTTAAAGACCAAACCCACTCAGCATTCTGTCAAGGAGTTGCAGGGCATGGGGATCCAGCCTGACATCCTTGTCCTGCGTACCGAGCGTCATCTTGATGACCATCTTCGTATGAAAGTCGCCTCGTTCTGTAATGTCGATTTGGAGTGTGTGGTGCAGAGTGAGGATATGCCCAGCATCTATGAGGTGCCGGTCAGTATGCAGCAGCAGGGGCTGGATGCTGCCATCATGCGGAAGATAGGTATCCCTGTGGGAGAAAGACCGGCTATGAAGTCGTGGCACGACTTCATACGGAAACAGCGTTCCGCCACCCGTGAGGTGCATATCGGACTGGTGGGAAAGTATGACCTGCAGGATGCGTATAAGAGTATCCGGGAGAGCCTGACCCTCGCCGGTATTTATAATGATGTGAAAGTCAAGCTCCATTTTATCAATAGTGAGCAGATCACCAAGGAGAATGTGGCAGACCAGTTACAGGAGGTGGCAGGTATCATTATCTGTCCGGGATTCGGTCAAAGGGGTATCGAGGGGAAGATTATCGCAGCGGAATATACCCGTACTCACGATATCCCCACCTTTGGCATCTGTCTAGGAATGCAGATGATGGTGATAGAATTCGCACGGAATGTGCTGGACTATGCGGATGCTGACAGTTGTGAGATGAATTCCCAGACTTCTCATCCCGTTATTGACCTGATGGAGGAGCAGAAGAGTATTACCCAGATGGGAGGTACCATGCGTCTGGGTGCATACGATTGTGAACTGGTGGCAAACAGTAAGGTTGCCGAAGCGTATGGTCAGGAGACGCTTATCAAAGAACGTCATCGCCATCGCTACGAGTTCAACAACGAATATAAGGAGGAATACGAGGCTGCAGGTATGAAATGTGTGGGTATCAACCCCGCTGCTGATTTGGTGGAGATTGTCGAGATCCCCACCTTGCGCTGGTATATCGGTACTCAGTTCCATCCGGAATACTCCTCTACGGTGCTTCACCCACATCCTTTGTTTATGTCGTTTATAAAAGAGTGTTGCCATGGAAGAGCTGAAGCATGAGTGTGGGGTGGCGATGATCCGCCTGTTGAAGCCCCTGTCCTACTACCAGCGGAAATACGGAACGTGGCGGTATGGACTCAACAAACTCTATCTTCTGATGGAGAAACAGCATAACCGTGGACAGGAAGGGGCTGGAATCGCCTGTGTCAATCTGGATGCTCCGGCTGGTACGGAATATATGTTCCGTGAACGGGCAGAGGGAAAGGATGCCATCACGGAGATCTTCAAACAGACGGATGACTCCTTTGCCGGACAGTTGTATATGGGACATCTGCGTTATTCCACAACAGGGAAGAGCGGACTGACTTTCGTGCATCCTTTCCTACGCCGTAATAACTGGCGGGCGAAGAATCTGTGTCTCTGTGGTAACTTTAATATGACGAACATCGAGGAGGTCTTTGACTATCTGACCAGTCAGGGACAGTCACCCCGTATTTATAGCGACTCCTATATCATGCTGGAGTTGATGGGGCACCGTCTCGACCGGGAGGCGGAACGGCTCTATGCCGAGGCGAGGGAGAAACAACTGGAAGGCACTGCCGTCACACAGTATATCGAAAAGCATATCCGGATGGAGAACGTGCTTGCCAAGACCCTGTCTCATTTCGATGGCGGTTATGTGATGTGCGGAATGACAGGCAGTGGGGAGATGTTTGCCATGAGAGACCCCTGGGGTATCAGACCAGCTTTCTATTATAAAGATGATGAGGTGGTGGTGATTGCCAGTGAGCGTCCTGTGATACAGACCGTCTTCGACCTGTCCGCAGAGGATGTCCATGAGTTACAGCCAGGGCAGTCATTGTTAATCCGTAAGAGTGGAGAGCAGTGTCTTGAACAGATACTTCCTCCCCAGAAGTACAGTGCCTGCTCTTTTGAGCGTATCTATTTCAGCAGAGGGTCTGACAGTGACATCTATCAGGAGCGTAAACGGTTGGGCGAGCAGTTGGTGCAACGCATCATGCAGACGATTGACGGGGATGTGGCAAATACGGTATTCTCGTATATCCCCAATACTGCCGAGGTGGCTTTTTACGGTATCACTGATGGCTTCCGCCATCTGAACCATGAGGTTCGTATCGAGAAGGTGGTATGGAAAGACATCAAGTTACGCACCTTCATTACGGAAGGTGCGGAGCGTAACGACCTTGCCGCCCATGTTTATGACATCAGCTATGGCTGTCTGGTGCCATACGAGGATAACCTGGTGATTATCGACGACAGTATCGTGAGGGGTACTACCCTGCGGGAGAGTATCTTTAAGATCCTGGACCGCCTGCATCCCAAGAAAATCGTGATGGTGAGCAGCTCACCCCAGATCCGTTATCCTGACTATTATGGTATTGATATGTCGAGACTGGAGGAACTCTGTGTCTTCCGTGCCGCCATCGAACTGATTAAGGACAGGGGGTTGCAGCAGTTGATAGCGGACACTTATCGTGCCTGTAAGACTGATCCTTCAACAGCCAATCATGTCAAGGATATCTACCGTCCCTTCACCATAGAGGAAATCAACCGGAAGATGGTGGAGATGCTTCGACCGGAGGGGATGAAGACTCCCGTGGAACTGGTGTTCCAGTCAATAGATGGACTGCACTGTGCCTGTCCTCATCATCCGGGAGACTGGTATTTTACAGGTGACTATCCCACGGTGGGAGGTGTGCGGATGGTCAACCGTGCCTTTGTGAATTATGTGGAACAAGTATTGAAGTTACAACTATAAAAGAAGTATATTATGTGTGGAATCGTAGCGATATTGAATGTAAAGGAGCAGACGCAGCAGTTGCGTCAGAAGGCATTACGCATGAGTCAGAAAATACGTCATCGCGGACCAGACTGGAGTGGTATCTATTGTGGGGACTCGGCTATCCTTGCCCATGAGCGGTTGAGCATCGTCGATCCTGAGTCAGGAGGACAGCCTTTGTTCTCTCCGGACAGGAGACAGGTTCTTGCCGTCAATGGGGAGATATACAACCATCAGGACATCCGACGGCAGTTTGCCGGAAAGTATGACTTCCAGACGGGCAGCGACTGTGAGGTGATTCTCGCCCTGTATCGTGAGAAAGGCATTGATTTCCTGGAGGACATCAGTGGCATCTTTGCCTTTGTGCTCTATGACGAGGAGAAGGATGCCTTCCTCATTGCCCGTGACCCTATCGGTGTTATTCCCCTTTATATCGGTTATGACGATGACGGGACGGTATATGTCGCCTCAGAGTTAAAGGCTTTGGAAGGGCAATGTCAGCGTTATGAGCCTTTCCTGCCTGGACACTATTATTGGAGTGGGGAAGGACAGATGCACCGTTATTACCACCGTGACTGGATGTCGTATGATGCCGTGAAGAATAACGGGGCAAGCTCTGAGGATATCCGTCAGGCATTGCGGGCAGCCGTCAAGCGGCAGTTGATGTCTGATGTCCCATACGGCGTACTGCTCAGTGGCGGTCTTGACTCCTCTGTCATCTCCGCCGTTGCGGAGCGTTATTCCGAGATGCGTATTGAGGACAACTCCCAGACGAAGGCATACTGGCCCCGTCTGCATTCCTTCGCAGTGGGACTGAAGGGGGCTCCCGACTTGGCAAAGGCAAAACTCGTCGCTGATCATATCGGTACGGTGCATCATGAGATCAACTATACCATACAGGAAGGTCTTGATGCCTTGCGTGATGTCATCTATTTCATCGAGACGTATGATGTCACCACGGTGCGTGCCTCTACACCGATGTACCTCCTTGCCCGTGTCATCAAGTCGATGGGTATCAAAATGGTGCTCTCTGGCGAAGGTGCTGATGAGATATTCGGAGGCTACCTCTATTTCCATAAGGCACCTGATGCTAAGGCTTTCCATGAGGAGACTGTCCGTAAACTCTCCAAGCTTCATTTGTATGACTGTCTGCGTGCAAACAAGAGTCTGTCGGCATGGGGCGTGGAGGGACGTGTGCCTTTCCTCGACAAGGAGTTCCTGGATGTCGCCATGCGTACCAACCCGCAGGCGAAGATGTGTCCTGGTAAGACGATGGAGAAGCGGATTGTCCGTGAGGCGTTCTCGGATATGCTACCTGAGGAGATTGTATGGCGACAGAAAGAACAGTTCAGTGACGGGGTAGGGTATTCGTGGATTGACACCCTCAAGAAGATGACCAGTGAGGCAGTGAGTGACGAGCAGATGGCGCATGCCGCAGAGCGGTTTCCCATCAATCCGCCGAAGAACAAGGAGGAGTATTATTACCGCAGTATCTTTGCGGAGCATTTCCCTTCCGACAGTGCCGCCCGTAGTGTCCCCAGTGAGGCAAGTGTGGCATGCTCTACCGCTATCGCTTTGGAATGGGATGAGGCTTTCAAGAATATGAACGACCCCAGCGGACGTGCCGTCAAAGGGGTTCACGAACAGGCTTATTAACGATGGAATAAAGCCTCCATTCACCATAAATAAAGCCTTTAAACGATGCGTTTAAAGGCTTTATTTGACTTATTCACCGTATATTTCCTTTAGCTTGTCGAGGAGATTCTTGCCTCGCAGGTCCATGGCGACAATCTTGCCGGTGGGGTCGACCAGTACATTAGAAGGGATGCTGGAAATACCATAGAGGTCGGCAGCCGCACATTTCCATCCTTTCAGGTCACTCATCTGCGGCCATTTCATACCCATCTGCTGGATAGCGCCCACCCATGCGCTCTTCTTCTGGTCGAAGGAAACACCCACCACGTTGAATCCTTTGCCCTGGTATTGCTCATAAGCGGCAATGACATAAGGCATCTCCCTGCGGCAGGGACCACACCAGGATGCCCAGAAGTCGACGAGCACATAGTTGCCTTTGCCCACCCACTGGCTGAGTTTTACTTCCTTGTCGCTCACATCATTCATCGTCAGTTCATGGAACTGGATACCGGGACGACGTTTCTCATAACCCGCCAGCAGTTGTTTGGCGGCATCAAGTTCTGAGTTGCGGTAGTAGGAAGCCTTCGGGTCGAGTGCCTCTTTCAGCTCCTCATAGCTGAATTGGTACATCGCTTCCTTGATATAGTTGACGGGTAGGTCATTCTCCTTATTGTCACGGATGATCTCCTTGATAAATTCGAGTTGTGCGTCACCCAGTGAGTCGAGACGCTCAGATAATATCCTTGCCTTTTCCTTGCTTTCCGGAAGTTCTCCCTTAGGGTCTTTCTTCTGAATAGCCTTGAACTCATTCATGATTTTCTCAGCCTGTTTGTCGAAGGCATCCATCATGGGCTGGTAGGGGTCAATTGTCGTTTGTGCCTGAGCAGTCGTGGCGACGGCAATCAGTGCGGAAATGATCAGTTTCTTCATGTCGTTATCAGTTATTTGCCTGCAAAGATACAAAAAATCTCAAATTTCGATAGCCAATTATCTTTTTTTTCGTACCTTTGCAGCCGATTTCAAAAACAGGGGTACTTGCGAAACCTCAACGGAGGCGGACCCCCTTTAACAAAACAAGAATAATAATGGAAAAAAAAGACAATCAGAAAGTCAGTGTACTTTTTATGCTTTTCAGTGCACTGTTCTGCGTTTGTTTGATTACGGCAAACGTATTGGAGACAAAGCAAATCTCGTTTGGTATTGCTAACTTTACAGGTGGTCTGCTGGTGTTCCCCGTCAGCTACATGATTAATGATGTAGTGTGTGAGGTATGGGGTTACCGTCGTGCCCGACTGCTTATCTGGATGGGCTTCTCCATGAACTTCTTCTTTGTGGCAATGGCTGCATTGGCAGATGTGATACCAGGAGCTCCCTACTGGGATCGCAATGAGGCGTTTCACAGTATCTTCGGACTGGCTCCGCGTATTGCGGCAGCTTCGTTCATTGCCTTCCTTGCCGGTTCATTCATCAATGCCTATGTGATGAGTCGCATGAAACTGTCGTCGGAGGGTAAGCACTTCTCTGCCCGAGCTATCCTGAGTACGGTATTTGGTGAATTGACAGACTCTCTCATCTTCTTCCCTTTGGCTTTCTCTTTTATCCTTCCTTGGGAAGAGATGCCCTCGCTGGTCATCACGCAGGTGGTGCTGAAGACATTATACGAGATTGTGGCATTGCCTTTTACCAAACGGGTGGTGAAATATACCAAAGAGCATGACCATGAGGATGTCTATGACTACGATATTTCATATAATATCTTTAAAATTAAGAAAATATGAATAGGGAACAGGATCACTTACAACAACTTGGTAAGAAGACCGAGTATCGGATGGACTATGCACCAGAGGTACTGGAGTCTTTTGAGAACAAACACCCCGGCAACGACTACTGGGTGCAGTTCAACTGTCCGGAGTTCACGTCTCTCTGTCCGATTACCGGACAACCAGACTTCGCGGAAATCAAGATCCTTTATATCCCTGACAAACGAATGGTGGAGTCAAAGAGCCTGAAACTCTATCTCTTCTCCTTCCGTAACCACGGGGATTTCCATGAGGACTGTGTGAACACTATCATGAAGGACTTGGTGAAACTGATGGATCCGAAGTATATCGAGGTCATCGGTTTGTTCACTCCGCGTGGCGGAATCTCCATCTATCCGTATGCCAATTACGGACAGCCAGGGACGAAATACGAAAAGATGGCTGAACAACGTCTGCTCAGCCATCAGATTATTTAAGATTCCGGTATATCGGAATTATTTAAAAACAAAGTCACAAAGTGTACACAGCGACTTCTCTTTCGTTTCTGATTTGAAAACAAAGAATATCGCATGCTTACCTGCCAGTTCCGAAAGGGCTGGCAGTTCTGTTTTGATCTCGGTGGATGTCTTGGGCATATCCTTCTTCAAGGTGATGGAACCAATCTCCTTTCCACCTTGAGAGGACCATGGACGATCCAGCATGATAGTGATGGTTCCGTCAATACCCTCTGGGATAAGTCGCATCGAGAGTTTCACATCCTTCCTGCCTTGAACAGCATCGAAGTTGAAATACTTGTATCCTACGATAGAACCGTCAGTGTTATTCACCACGAAATTGGTGTTGTTCTTCAGATCATAGGGCTTCTCAAACTTGTCATCAGTACCGTAGCTGACAGCGACATACGAACCGTAGAACGTGTTGTTAGGCCATTCGTGAACAGCAACCTTCGGTCCTGTGTACCAACAGCAGATACCAGCGGAGTGACGCTCGAAGGGGTCCAGACCATTCAAAGCGAAACCCTCGGAGGTGTATTCGCCCTCGCTTATCTCCACCTTACCGCCGGCACCTTCCTCCACTTTCACGGTGATGGGAGCCACCATTGCCTGACGGGCAAACTCATTGAGTCCAGACTGACGGTGATAGAACACATACCACTGTCCGTTGATCTCACAGATACTGCCATGGGTGTTACCAGAGACATTGGCGGAGGCGATGACATTGCCCTGCTCGTCCTTCTCACGGGCACGGCCGTCAATAATAGTACCTCCATAGGTCCAAGGTCCTAACGGCTTGTCGCTATAGGCATAGGCGAGAGTGTAGTTGGTGGTAGGCAGTCCAAATTCACCTTCCTCCGTGAAACGACTGTAAATAAACACATACTTGTCCTTGACTTTACGGATGGAGGAAGCCTCGAAGAAACGGAACTTACCGGGCTCCTTAAACCCGGATATCATACCGTCCACCACCTTTGTTCCGGGTTTGACAGTAGCCATAGTGGCTGGGTCAAGCTCCGCAGCCATCGAGTGTCCAAAGCCCCAATAGCCATAGACTTTACCGTCGTCATCCACGAATACACCAGGGTCAAACTGCAACACACCATCAGTGATATTCGGATTCTCCTTGTTCCAGTTGCAAACCTCAAAAGGTCCGTCTGGGCGATCACTCTTGGCAATCAGTCCGTTACGCCCTCCATGCTGGTCGTTAGGGTAGAGGTAGTAGGTCTTTTCCCCATTCTTATCGGTTACTAATGTCACATCAGGAGCGAAGAGCACGTCCGCCAGACTGTCTTCATTGATAACCTCGCCCTTGGCATTTTTGCTGACAGCAAGTATCACACCGTCATAACGCCAGTTGTTAAGGCTGTCGACGGATGCCGACCACACCACCTGTTCCCTTCCGCAGTAGTCTGTAATGCGGCTATCGTGCGAACCATATATATATACACGATATTTACCTGGTTGGTCTGGATCCTCAAACACATAAGGCTCTCCGTCAGGGATATGTTCCCACAGGGGGAGATAAGGATTACCGACCGTGGTGAGTACTTGTTGCTTCTCCGGGATGGAGGTACTGCCTCCACAGGCTGTCAGCAGTATTCCTGCGACGAGGGTGGCAGTAGACTGATAAATGGTTTTTAGTTTCATAAGTGGATTTATTTATTGATTGTCTTCATTCTTACGGTAATAGCCCTGTTCGTGGTCACTGAATTTCAGCACGAGGGTGTCACGTCTTAGCTGGATGATATCAACGGTGTCTCGCTCCGGAAGTCCTTTCTTCCCGTCTGCAAGGCGGACAGAGTCAGTGATAAGGATAAGCCTGCCGTTAAACAGTCGCCATTCCCTGTACCTCCTGACTTTCGGATATTCCACAGGACTCATATTGTCTGTCGTTGTGTGTCTCATGCCTCCAAAGCTCTGTGCGGTGTATCCCCTTTTCAGTTGGAAACCATACTCACGGGGAGTCATGAGCGTTTGTTTCACAGAGTCAGGGATACGTTGCAGCATTCTCTTTTGGATACGCTCCGGCATCTTGTCGATATTCCGGAACGTGGGCATCACCTGATAGCACCATTTCCCTCTCAGTCGTTCGATATTCACCACCATCACAGCCTCTTGCTTGTCTTCCGGATTGAGGATGACGGCAAGTTCGTCACCGATATGTGGACGACCATAGATGTGATGGTCATGATGGGCATTGATGATGTCAAACGTGTCAGGGTCTCCCCCTGTGAAGGGAAGCAATACCAGAATGGAGTCAGTACATCCGTCGCAGGCTAATCCATACAACGTAGAGTCTCCTGGCAGGTTCTTTAGCGTGTTAATAGGTTCTATGGGTTCCTCCCTGGACGGTTGTTTCTGTCCACAGCCCACGATGAATGCTAATAATATCAAAAAGGATAGGAATTTCTTCATAACAAATCTAAATTTTCCGCAAAGTTATAAATAATTCTTTATTCTCAGCGGTCAATTATCAATTATTTTGTACCTTTGCAGAAACTTTAACAACAATAGATTCTGTTCATCGATGAAAAAGAAAATCAAGTTCAGTCTCGTTTATCGTGACATGTGGCAGTCAAGTGGTAAGTTCCAGCCCCGTAAGGATCAGTTGGAGCGTATAGCCCCGGTGATTATTGATATGGGATGCTTTGCCCGTGTGGAAACCAATGGAGGTGCCTTTGAGCAAGTCAACCTGTTGGCAGGTGAGAATCCTAATGCAGCAGTACGTGCTTTCTGCAAACCTTTCAATGAGGTGGGTATCCAGACCCACATGCTCGACCGTGGTTTGAATGCCTTGCGTATGTATCCTGTTCCTGACGATGTCCGTCAGTTAATGTATAAGGTGAAGAAGGCACAGGGTGTGGATATTCCCCGTATCTTCTGTGGTCTGAACGACACCCGTAATATCATCCCCAGTATCAGATGGGCAAAAGAGGCTGGTATGATACCACAGGCCACCCTCTGTATCACCACCTCTCCGGTACATACCGTTGAGTATTATACGAAGATTGCCGATGAGGTGATAGCGGCAGGAGCAGAGGAAATCTGTCTGAAGGATATGGCTGGTATCGGTCAGCCTGCCTTGTTAGGTGCCCTGACGAAGAGTATCAAGACGAAGCATCCGGACATCATCATCCAGTATCACGGACACTCAGGTCCTGGTCTGTCAATGGCTTCTATCCTGGAGGTCTGCAACAATGGGGCGGATATCATCGATACCGCCATAGAACCACTGTCATGGGGTAAGGTTCATCCGGATATCATCTCTGTCCAGTCGATGCTGAAGAACGAGGGCTTCGAGGTGGAGGATATCAATATGAATGCCTATATGCAGGCTCGTACCCTGACTCAGGAGTTCATTGATGACTGGCTTGGCTACTTCATCAATCCTGCCAACAAACACATGTCCAGCTTATTATTAGGTTGTGGACTGCCTGGTGGTATGATGGGGTCTATGATGGCTGACCTCGGTGGTATCCATAGTGTCATCAACAAGAGCCGTGCGAAGAAGGGAGAGCCGGAGCTGACGACCGATGATATGCTGGTGAAACTCTTCCAGGAAGTGGAGTATGTATGGCCTCGTGTGGGCTATCCCCCATTGGTGACACCTTTCTCCCAGTATGTGAAGAATATCGCACTCATGAACTTGCTTACCATCGAACAGGGCAAGGGACGCTTCGTGATGATGGATGACTCCATGTGGGGTATGATACTTGGTAAGAGTGGTAAGATTCCCGGTACGATTGACCAGGAGCTTATTGAGCTTGCCAAGAAACAGGGACGTGAGTTCACGGATGTCGATCCGCATACCTTGCTGCCTAATGCGCTCGATGATTTCCGTAAGGAGATGGACGAGAATGGATGGGAGTATGGACAGGATGACGAGGAACTCTTTGAACTTGCCATGCATCCGGAGCAGTATCGTAACTACAAGAGTGGACAGGCGAAGAAGAACTTCCTCGCTGACCTCCAGAAGGCGAAGGACGAGAAGATGGGCAGTAAGATGTCGGTAGAGGAACTGGCAGCTTTCAAACATGCCAAGGCTGACCCGTTGACAGCACCTGTCGCAGGGCAGGTATATTACCAGTTCTCTGGTGAGGGAGCCTGTGAACCTTGTCTCGAACCGTTCATCGGACAGCAGTATAAGGAGGGTGACACCTTCTGTTATATCCAGGCACCATGGGGCGAGATCGTCCCTGTCCCTGCGGCACTGGGTGGTAAACTCGTCGAGGTGGCTGCCAAACAGGGTGCCAAGGTTCGTCGTGGCGATAACCTCGCCTGGATAGAAAGAGCGGAATAATGGACTATCAGTCTGTCCTTGACAAATACTACCCGGAGGATAATGAGCTCCGGCGACTCCTCTTGAAGCACAGTCGGCAGGTTGCCGACCGTGCTTTACTCATTGTCGACAAGCACAAGGAACTGTCTGTTGACCGTCAGTTTGTGGAGGAGGCTGCCATGCTTCATGATATCGGTATCTTCCGTTGTAACGCCCCTTCAATCTTCTGTTACGGAAAGGAGCCCTATATCAAGCATGGTCCGATAGGGGGTGACCTCCTTCGGCAGGAGGGCTTACCCCGTCATGCCCGTGTGGCAGAGCGTCATACTGGCACTGGTCTTCCCGGTTACGAGCCTGAGACATTAGAGGAACAGATTGTCTGTTACGCCGATAAGTTTTATTCCAAGTCCAGTCCCGACCACGTACGAACGGTATTGGAGACAGCACAGTCGCTGGAGAAATTTGGTGCGGAAGGTGTTAAAATATTTTTGCATTGGGCTGAAATGTTTGAATAACACGTTAAAAATGTCAAGGCGGCAAGTAAATTCTTCACTCATCACTTTTCACTCTTCACTTTTTTTCGTACCTTTGCAGCCGTGAGAAAAAATACGCTCATCATCGTATGTCTCTTCGTCCTCACTTTTGTGATGGCGGAGATACCTCGTTGGCACTTCCCTCAAGATGAGAAGGGCAAGGATAGTGTGCGTGTTGACACCGTGTCCAAAGATACTACCCTCAGCGTGCAGGATGATACCCTGAGCATGGATTCTCTTCAGAAGGCTATCTGGAAGCATAACAAGGCGATAGATGACTCCTTACGTGCCGACAGTCTGAACAGGGAGCGTAAGAATGGTATTGATGCACCAGTGAGTTATCAGGCGGACGACTCGATGACTTATGAGGGTGGTTCCGGTATTGCCCGTCTGTTTGGTAATGCCCAGGTGAAGTATCAGGACATGGATCTGCAGAGTGACAAGATTTATATGCAGATGGACTCCAGTCTGGTTCATGCCACAGGTTCTCGTGACACCACAGGACAGAAGTTTGGAACACCTGTCTTTAAAATGGGGAGTGACACTTATGAGAGTGATACGATGGCATTCAACTTCAAGACAAAGAAGGGTCTCATACAAAATGTATATACTCAGCAGGATGATGCTTTTATGGTGTCAGAGCTCTCTAAACGTAATGAGAAGGGAGAACTGTTCCTGCAACATGGACGCTATACCACCTGTGACGAGCCCCATCCCGACTTCTATATCGCCCTGTCAAGGGCTAAGGTACGTCCCGGCAAGGACGTGGTATTCGGTCCTGCCTACTTGGTAGTGGCTGACGTACCCCTTCCTTTTGCCATCCCTTATGGCTTCTTCCCCTTCACGAAGAGCTACTCTTCCGGTTTTATCATGCCGACCTATGGTGATGAGACATCCCGTGGATTCTATCTGCGTGATGGCGGATATTATTTCGCGGTAAGTGATAAGTGGGACTTGAAACTGCTTGGTGAGATATATACCAAGGGCTCATGGGGGCTCTCTGCTGCTACAAACTATCGTAAGCGCTATAGGTACAGTGGTTCTTTCTATGCCAGTTACCAGAACTCGGTGTCGGGTGATAAAAACATGCCAGACTATTCTAAGACAACGAGTTTCAAGATTCAGTGGAGCCACCGTCAAGACGCGAAGGCGAATCCGTACTCTACTTTGTCGGCAAGTGTCAACTTTGCCACGACAAGCTATGAGCGCAATAACCTTTCGTCTATGTATAACCCGCAGGCAATGACCCAGTCAACACGTACCAGTTCTGTCAGTTGGAGTACCACTTTCTCCAGTATCGGTATGTCATTGAGCTCTACGGTGAACCTCAACCAGAATATGCGTGACTCTACCATTGGCTTGACATTGCCAGACCTGAATGTCTCTATCGCCCGCTTCTATCCTTTTAAGCGTAAGCATGCGGCAGGAAAAGAACGGTGGTATGAGAAAATCTCCATGTCATATACGGGACAGTTGAGCAACTCTATCAATACGACGGAAGACAAGATCCTGCGCTCCAGTCTGACAAAGGATTGGCGCAACGGTATGAAGCACACTATTCCTATCTCAGGTAATTTCACATTGTTTGACTATCTGAATCTGACAGCATCGTTTAACTTTACTGACCGTATGTACACGCAGAAATACAACCGGTCATGGGATGAGGAGGAACAGAAGGAGGTCGTTGACACGGTGACTGGTTTCCATAATGTGTATGACTGGAATATGAATTTATCGATGTCAACCACTCTTTATGGTATGTATGTGCCCAGTCGTAAGATATTCGGTGATAAGATACAGGCTATCCGCCATGTCTTTACTCCCACTGTCAGTTTTAATTACGCACCAGACTTCAGTACGTCGCGCTATGGCTATTACGACACTTATCAGAAAACGGATGCTGATGGTAATGTGTCAACCGTGACTTACTCTCCATATTCTGGAACATTATACGGTGTACCTGGACAAGGAAAGACGGGTAGTATCTTGATGGATATTAAGAATAATATCGAGATGAAAGTACGCAGCGATGATGACTCTACTGGATTTAAGAAGATCAGTATCATCGATGAGCTGGGAGCATCCATGTCATATAATCTCGCAGCAAAAGAACGTCCATGGAGTGACTTGTCTACACGCTTACGACTCAAGCTTTCGAAAAGTTATACCCTCAATCTGAATGCGGTGTTTGCTACCTATGCCTATGAGGCGGATTCAGTGGGGGCACGACCATATATAGGTACCCGTACAGAGTATAGTAAAGGACGTTTTGGACGATTCCAAGGTATGTCGCAAAACCTTTCGTACACCCTCGACAACAAGAAAGTGGCTAATTTCTTCAAATGGCTTAGGGGAGAAAAGGTGAAGAAAGACGACGGGAAGGATGATAAGGATGAGTATGACTCTGGTGCTGAGACGAATGTCGATGATAAGATGGAGGCGGGAAAACATGGTGCCAGGAAAGAGAATGCCGGTAAGGCAGAGACTGACGAGGATGGCTATATGGCATTCAACGTCCCCTGGTCGCTGAGTATCGGCTATGGTGTCACGATGCGGGAGAATACGAGTGGTGACTTCAATTACGACACGATGCGCTATCCGTATAAGTTTACACAGAATCTTAACGTCAGTGGTAATGTCAGAATCTCGGATGGCTGGAATATCTCGTTCTCTTCTGGTTATGACTTTGAGAACCATAAGATTTCCATGACAACGGCATCACTCTCACGTGACCTCCATTGCTTCAACATGTCGTGCTCCGTCGTGTTGGCACCTTACACCTCTTATAACTTCTCCTTCCGATGCAATGCCGCTACGCTTACCGATGCTTTGAAATATGATAAGCGCAGCAGCTATTCAAATGCCGTACAGTGGTATTGATCGTCAAGTGTTAAGTAGTGTCTGAAGGGCTTCTTCCTCACCGACTACCCAGATGATGTCTCCTTCCTGGAATTTCCTGTTAGGACGGACGGGTGAGAGGTTCTCCTTTCCTTCCTCCAGTCCGACAACCATACAACTGTAGATATCACGGATACCACTCTCTATCAGGGTCTTACCGATAAACTGACTTCCTTCACCGATAATCATCTGACGGAGCTTCATCTCACGGTCTTCCAGATAGAGGTCTTCTCCGAACACCTCTTTCTCTACAGCCTGCTTGAACTTATTCAACTGGTCGTCACTACCGATAATCTCCAACTTGTCGCCAGGGTAGATAACATATTCGCCGTCAGGGATGTTCAGACGGTGGTTGGCACGGAGAATACTCGTGATATGTACCCCATATTTCTGTCCGAGTTTCAGTTGTTTCAGCGAACAGCCCATCCACATCGAGTCCATAGGGACGTCAAAGACGGCTATATGCACGTCACGGTCCAGCAACCTGCCCTCATAGAGAGGACGCTTCTTTCCATGTACCTGGGCTGCTATGTCACGGGAACGGAGGTTGAGGATAAACAACCGCTCCAGTCGGATACTCCTTTGCTTGATAGTACGGGAGATGATAATCAGGCTGACAACAAGCAGACCAATGGTGATCATAACCGCACTGGAGAACCTGCTCAGGTAGTTGCAGATATAGAAAATAAAGGATACGGCAATAATGACTCGTACCACAATGGTAAACAACAGCGGGAGACGGTTGACGTTACTCTCTGCCCATAACGCTTTCCATTCATCACTATGGTTCTTCTTCATCACGATGGCACGGAGGAAGGGGGAGATGAACAGAATGGTCAGAATACCCGTAATGGCATTGGCATACCAGTGGAGCTCCCATCCTGGCAGCATCTTACGGGTGATGGGCAATACGAAGGTGAACATCACGGTGATGACTGCAGTGGTGAGGATGGAGTAAATCATGGTGTTGATGGTCATCTGTGTCAACAACTTCTTCCATTTGCTGTGCTCCTTGGTGGAGGGATGACTCATCGACAGGTGGTTTAATAACTGGATGAGACGGGTGGGGAGTCTTCGCTCCAGACTGTTATAGACGGGGGTGGCAAAACGAATCATATAGGGGGTCAGGAAGGTGGTGATGACAGAGACGGCAACAACCACAGGATAGAGGAAGTCGCTGATCACTCCTAACGATAATCCTAACGAGGCGATGATGAATGAGAACTCACCGATCTGTGCCATGGAGAAACCGCATCGCATGGCTGACTTCAGACTCTCTCCACCTAACATAAAGGCTATAGAACCGAAAATGCTCTGTCCTAATAGGATGGCAAGGACCAGAGTGATGATGGGAATGGCATATTCCACCAGGATATTCGGGTCGACCAGCATACCTACTGACACGAAGAAGATAGCACCAAACAGGTTCTTCACGGGTTCTACCAGTTTCTCAATACGCTCTGCCTCAATGGTCTCGGCAAGGATACTGCCCATGATGAAGGCTCCGAAAGCCGATGAGAAACCGACTTTCGTCGAGAAGACTGCCATCGCACAGCATAGTCCTAAGGATACGATGAGTAATACCTCAGGATTAATCAGTCCACGTACTTTCCGTAAGAACTCCGGGATGGCGAAAATACCGACTACCAACCAGAGGACAAGGAAGAAGCCTATCTTCATAACAGACCCAAGCATCTGACCGCCATCGGGGTTGTTGCCACTGGCAATGGCACTCAGCATCACCATCATCACAATGGCAAGGATGTCCTCCAGTATGAGCACACTCATCACCAAACCGGCAAATTGTTGCTGGCGTAACCCTAAATCGTCGAATGCCTTATAGATAATAGTGGTGGAACTCATGGCGAGCATACCACCAAGGAAGATACAGTCCATCTTGCTCCATCCGAAGAGTTGTCCTACCAGGACACCAATCACGGACATGAAGAAGATAATGGTTACCGTGGAGATAATCGGGGAGGCCCCCATCTTCAGGATCTTCTTGAATGAGAAATCAAGTCCTAACGAGAATAACAGGAACATCACACCGATGTCCGCCCATAGGTGGATATTCTCTCCGTCAACGACAGAGGCGGTATATGGCATGTGGGGACTCACGAGGAAACCTGCCACGATATAGCCTAGTACCAACGGCTGTTTCAGCTTTTTGAAAATAAGAGTAACAATACCTGCTGATATCAATATCAACGCAAGGTCATTAATTAAATCAGGTAGCTCTGCCATAATCTCCCTCCTTAACTAACCACTAATCATTATACCCCGCAGTCAACTCACAGATCTTCACAATCACTGCCATGGCTTTCTCCATCGACTGGATGGATACAAACTCATAGGGACCATGGAAATTGACACCACCTGCGAAGATATTGGGGCAGGGGAGCCCCTTGAAAGAGAGCTGGGCACCGTCCGTACCGCCACGGATGGGCTTTACCTTCGGAGCGACTCCCACCTCCTGCATGGCTTTCAGCACGAGGTCGATGACATGCATCTCAGGGTCGATCTTCTCTTTCATATTATAATACTGGTCTTTCACCTCGGCAACAACAGTCCCTTCTCCGTATTTTGCATTCATCTTCTCGGCACAGAGCTGGATGGAGCGCTTACGGTCTTCAAACGTCTCTCTGTCGTGGTCACGGATGATATAACTGAGTTTTGCCAACTCGGTATTCGACTGGATATTTGTCAGATGGTAGAATCCTTGGTAACCTTCGGTCGTCTCGGGTGTCTCATCCTCTGGCAGCATCTTGGCAAACTCAGCGGCAAGGCTGTTGGCATTCACCATCTTACCCTTGGCATAACCGGGATGCACACTCACTCCCTTGATGATGATTTTCGCTGAGGCAGCGTTGAAATTCTCAAACTCCAACTCACCGACATCACCACCATCCATGGTATATGCCCACTCACAACCGAATTTCTCTACATCAAAATGATGGGCTCCCATACCAATCTCCTCATCGGGGTTGAAGGCGATACGGATCTTTCCGTGCTTGATCTCTGGATGCTCCTGCAGATAGACCATCGCCTGGATGATCTCAGCAATACCTGCCTTGTCATCTGCTCCCAGAAGGGTGTGCCCGTCAGTCACTATCAGGTCTTCTCCTATATGCTGCAACAGCTCCGGAAACTTCTTCGGACTGCTTATAATACCCTCACTGAGCAGGATGTCAGAACCGTCATAGTGACGTACAATCTGTGGCTTGATGTCAGCACCGCTACAGTCGGGTGATGTATCATAATGGGAGATAAACCCGATGGTAGGGATGTCGCCTTTGACATTGGCTTTCAGAGTGGCATAGAGATAACCCTTCTCATCGAGTTCCACATCATCAAGCCCCTCGCGTTCGAGCTCTTTCTTCAGGTATTCCGCAAAAATTAGTTGTTTACTGGTACTCGGTACACTGTCGCTCTCCTCTGCTGACTGTGTATCAAACTTCGTGTAATTTAGGAATCGTTCAGTAATATCCATTTCGTCTTTAATTATTTACTAGCATCTAATTAAATGCAAAGATACGAATAAGCGAGCAAAATGCAAAAGAAAATCACGTTTTTCTTTTACAATTACAAGCGAAAGTACGAAAAGTTGAGGGCATAATTAAATAATCGGGTTTATTTTCTGTTTTTTATTTGTTTTTCCTGCATAGATGGATAGTCTTCGATATTTTTGTGTATATTTGTGGCAAAATTGCTACTGCCTATGAATACATATACAAAGTTCAAAGAATACATCTGGCTGGTGAACACCATCTATCAAGCCAGAAGCATTACGCTCGCAGGGATTAACGAGAAGTGGCTACAGACAGAAATGAGCGAGGGCGTTCCCTTGTCGCGAACAACCTTCCATCGCCATCGTATTGCCATTGAGGAAATCTTTGGCCTGTATATTGATTGCGACAGGAATAATGGTTATAAGTATTCCATTGGGAATAGCCATGTGTTGCAAGAGAATAGTGTGCAGAACTGGATGCTTTCTACGCTTTCCGTTAGCAGTACCGTTAGCGAAAGCCTGGCTTTGAAAGACAGAATACTCTTAGAACCTGTCTCTTCTGGGCATGAGTATCTATCTGCTGTCATTGAGGCCATAAGGCGAAGTGTCAGAGTCAAGGTAGCCTATCAACGCTATGGAACAGACAAATGTAAAGAACTGGATTTTGAGCCATATTGCATCAAACTTTTCAATAGGCGTTGGTATGTATTAGGGCATTATCAGAAATCAGACAATGTTATTGATGATTTCTATGGTGTTTTTGCCTTTGACAGAATCCGCAGCCTGTCTCTGACAGACATTAAGTTCACCATAGATCCCGACTTCGACGCAGAAGCCTATTTTGAAGAATGCTTTGGTGTCGTGGTGCATGACGATACGATGGTAGAACGAGTTGTTATCAGGGCATTCGGACAAGAGCGGTTCTATTTGGAAGATCTCCCTTTGCATCATAGCCAAAGAGAAATCGCACGAGGGGATGATTACACGGACTTTGAGTTGACTTTACGTCCTACAATGGATTTCTGTAATTGTCTGCTCAGTCATGGCTGCCATATCAAGGTGCTTTCCCCAGAAAGGCTTGCGTTAGAAATCTTTGAGATGCACGCAGAAGCGGCCCGACTATATGGGATAGATGCTAAAGGATTTTACGAGTAAAACGTATTTTCTTTGTTGTTGTTTCACGATTTGAAACAACTATGGTCTATCTTTGCAGTCGTAAAACTAAAAATGTTGATGATGAGTAAGTACAGTGAGATGACAGATGAGCAGTACTTTACTGCACAGAATGAGTTTATGGAGAAATACAAGGCTCCTGCGTGCGAACCTATTGAGGTCTTGGACTTAATTATGCGCAGAGAGTTTGCAGAAGCCATTCTTAGTGGTGAAAAGAAAGTCGAGGTTCGCAATGGTTCTGATCACTATATCAATCGCCTTACTGACAAAAAGGTGGATAAGTGGATGACAGAACATCGTGACGAGCCAGGTATGGATATGGAGGCTTTCAATGAGTTCATGTGTGCTACAAGACCTGTATTGAAGATTCACTTCCATGATTACAACAAATCGTGGTATCTCGATGTGAAATGTACGGAGAATGCGCTGATAGCAGTCACCAGACAAATTGTTGAGGACTTGCAGCAGCGTTTTGACTGCCATGAGTTTGACGAGATTCTTGAAGAATGTGAGAAACAGCAAACGGATGAACGTCCGCTGTTCTATTACTTTGTGATAGGTGATGTCTTAGATACCGATTTGAGGCCTATGAGTTTGCCAGATGGCTTTAAAACCGTTAATGAAGACAAGACATATACAACGACTGAGGCATATAGAGAAGCAGAGCGCATTTTTGAAGAGAAAGGTAATACTACCAATTTGGAAGATGAAGTTCTCTCCAACTTCCATGACTTGCTTTGGGCATGTGATGACAAATTCATCAATTTGTTCGATATTCACGTTTTTCCGGATGTCGATGATGAAACGGAGATTGTGGACAACAGAACAGATTTCGACTTGTTTGAAGATGATGAACCTGTAATTATTCTTGTTCCAAAACTAAAATGTCGATTTAGATATATGGGAATCTCATGCAGAGGATATGAATTCAGCAACGGATATTCCATTTCGTGTGAATTTGATGAAGATAACACATTCAAGGGCAGCGAGTGTGTTAAACGACTTATGCAATTCATGGATTCTGCTGGAGATTGTGATAAGTTTATCGAGAGACATAATAATAAAAACAATCTGTAATTTTGAGACTATATAAGAGCACTTTATGAATTAATATAATGGACCAAAACAATGGGATGGGATGTAGTAGAAATTGGGTTAAGGCATAACTTGCCAGTCCACGATCCTTTTGCGACAGCACAAGAAGTTGCAAAAAGAATGAATAGGAATGTCAGACTTGTATACAGAAATGAATATGAGTATGATAATACAAAGAATGTTGTAAGAGAAGCCGAAGGTTATGAATTAATCGAACTTGGGAAGTATGAAGTGAATAGTTCCAAGGACTACCTACAGATGATAGCTTCTGATTATCAGGCACGTCAGATACTGGAATCTGTAGGTGAAGAAAAATTGCGCCAGGCAACCTTTGCAAGTGCTGCAGACTCAATACTTGAAGATATTGAAGACTCATTCGAGTTATACGAAATAGAGGATAGAAATGATAACACTTATATTAGGATTTTCAAAGAGAATGTAAATCTCGATGTAAGCGTAATTGAAAGGTGGACAACGTGGGAATACGCATTTCATTCATCAGGAAAATGGCGAGAGTGGCTGCGCGATTATCGGATGAGGATATATCAGCAAGCAAAGATGTTTGGTTGCAATGAGGTGATTATCTGCTCTGACCAGGGGCCGACAATTGAAATTTTCGATAAGATGAATTATTTGGCAGATGATCTTAAGGAATATGCCCGTTCTTTCCAATACTTAAATGATGATACCACATGGGTGGAAAAGTGGGAAAAAAAAGAATGGAGAAAGAATGCAAAGCATATTATGTTCTCCTCGTATTTTCAGAATCAACTTAACTTGTCAAACGAAGATTTCGTAGAAGTTATCTATGATGACTTCAGCGATATTGATAACTTATGAAAACAATTTCGCTGATGCATGGTAAATGTGGTAGCCGAAAGGTATGGGTAGTAGTTCAAATCTGTCGCTTGTGCCACCCTTTTTGAATAGACTAGTGAGTAGAGCGCATGATCTTTGGAACGGAGCAGCGGCAGGTAATTCTGCTGATATGAGGGGCATCGATATCCCCCGCTTGCCAGTCTTTGTATGAATTTAAAAACTTACCTTTGCATCGATGATTAGAAAAAGATGTTAGAATTATGTTTTTGGCTAATAAAACTGCACCTGAAATGTATAACTCAAAATACAATAAGCAATGAGTGACCTTGAAGAACTTCGGAAAGTTATAGTACAATTCACGCAAGAGCGTGACTGGGATCAATTCCATAATGAAAAAGATCTCGCACTGGCTCTTTCTATTGAGGCTGCAGAACTTAATGAAGCCTTTCTTTGGAAGGATGCCTCAGAAGTTAATGTCGAAAAAGTGAAGGAGGAGTTGGCTGATGTATTCAACTATGCCATTCTGATAGCAGACAAATTCAACCTCGACGTCAAACAAATCGTTTTAGACAAGCTACAGAAAAATGCAGAGAAATACCCTGTAAATAAAGCCTATGGTAATGCCAAAAAATACAATGAGCTGTAATTATCTGCAGCATGTTTCACGAATTGAAACAACATGCGACTAATTTTGCAGCGTCAAAGAACAAATGCCTTGGGAGTTCTTTTGGGCGACCTACAGAACATTGGCGTGGCGGTCTCACGTAGATGGCGACGCCCTCACCAAAAAGGAGAGATTGCAACCAAGGTCTAAAACGGAGAATAGGAGCCCCGTTTGCTAACGGCAAGCAAGCTATTACCGTTTCCGCCGGATGAAAGAGTAGCACCGTAACTTCGGGTTAGCAAATCATTCGGCGGTTTTCTTTAAAATATCAAAGTGAAAATACCCTCGAAATGGAGAAGAAACAGGTTCTCATAGAATTCTGTGATACTAAAGTACGAATAAAGTATTTAGTGACTAAACATTTTTAGAGAAAGAATGAAAATAATGAGTGTGAATTGTATTAGCTTCAAAGATTTTATTTATCTTTGCAGAAAAATGTAAAACATGGAAATATGAAAAAGAATTCTGAATTTACAATTGTCTACGTCTTTGGTCCAGAGCAGTGCGGAGACAAGTATTTGAACAACGATGTGTTGACTCGTGAAGCAATGGAGTGGGTAAAGATTGGACAGACCGACTTCGATGGAATTATTGATGAGGTTACGCTAGAGATGCTAAAAGAGCAATCGATGAAACGAATCAAACAAGAAATAAAAACTGGGATTCCTGTTACCTGCAAAATTTTTGATGTCTTTATCTTCCCTAAAGTCAGGGAAAATGGAGTTGTGCGGAATGTAAAAATAGATAACCTTATAAGGAGAAAACTTTGTGAGGAAATTTTTAGTATTGAAAATAGTATGAAAATTAACAAGGAGGTGAGAAATGATAATTCTCTCATTCCTGCTGGAGATGAATTTGTATATGGTGCTAGTAGGCCTCAGATTTTATATGCCGTTCAATCTTATGATCATGAACTATTCGCAAATGATGAGTATGATGTGAATATGTTGGCTAAAATTTGTGAATGTAACAACAAAGACATTAATAGTGGAACACAGGATGATGACAAAGAGCGCATGTTAAAAAGGAAGCCTATGCTTGACTTAAACTTGATTTTGGAGGAAGGCGCAGAAGTTGTATTAACCAATGGCTCGGGGGATGTCGTTGTTGACAGTTTGGGGAATCCCATTACGGCAAAGTATGTCGGTAATAATAAATTTGAGTGTAGAGGTGAAGTAAAACGCTCATCACCTCTGGCTCTTCAATATTTAAATGAGTTTTGTGGAAAGGATATGAAAACTGTAAATGGCAATGAATATTGGAGATTTGATGGTAAGAAACTATCAGATTTGCGTAAAAACTGGCAGGAGGAAGACGTAGACAGTACAACGGATTAATTAAATTTGCAGAATCCAAACTTATGGCAAAGGATTTAACGACCTCAGAAATTAGTAGGCAGAATATACTGAACAATCCTGTGGCTCTGCCTCGTATCCGTGAGGCTCTGGAGATTAAGCCTCTGGAGTTCAATGGTGTATTGTATGTAACCAAGCAGATGGCTGCAGATTTCTATGAGGTTGATTTACGTACAATAACAAATTGTCTTAACGACAATGAGGAGGAATTAAAGAAGAACGGCTATAGGGTTCTTAAAGGTAAAGAGCTGAAAGACTTCAAGTTGCAGTATGTTAAGGAAAACGATTTCCCAAACAAAATACCACAATTAGGTGTCTTTGATTTCCGTTCCTTCCTTAATATCGGCATGTTGTTGACAACAAGTGAGAAAGCAAAGCAAGTTCGTAGTTTAATGCTGGACATTGTTATCTCCGTAATCAACGAAAAATCAGGAGGCGGAACGAAGTATATCAACCGCAGGGATAGGAATTATGTTACATCTGCCATCCAAGAAGAGAATTATCATCGGAAATTAACTGATGCCATCAGAGATTATGTGGATGGTCACAAGATATATAAGTATCCCACTATCATAGATATGATATACAAGGCTGTCTTCTGTGAGAAGGCTAAGGAATACAAGAAACTGCTTGAACTGAGCGAAAAAGACAACTTGCGCAGGACACTCTATGCAGAGGTGTTGGTGGCTGTGTCTGCATTTGAGAACCAAGTTGCAGAAACCATTAGAGCAAAGGCTAAAGAAGTGGGGACTGTGACTGTTGAAGAAGTCGGACAGTTCGTTAAAGATTTGGCAGCAATGCCTTTTGTAAAGCCAATCTTAGAGGATGCCAGAACCAAGATGGCTTCACGCGATTTTGCTCTCCGTGATGTATATCACGACAACATAGCCGAATACCTAAAAGCCGTGTCGCCAGAGGAGTATGAGAAATTCATTGGTAGCCAGTCTGTCGATTTCGACCATCTGCTGGATGAGAACAAGGCTGTACTCGATCGTCTAAAGCAATAGGGAGGAAAAGGTATGGCAAACATCACATATATCGATTATGACGAAGCCCTCGCCATTTACAACAAAACGGTAGAAAAGAGCGGAGGCGGAATGGCTGGTGTGCGCGATGAAGGTGGCATCAGGTCAACTCTCGACTTTGTGCAGGACGACTTGTATTATCCCGAGATTGCTGACAAGGCTGCTTATCTGATGTATAGTTTGTGCAGAGGACACTATTTTGCTGATTGCAATAAACGCATCTCTATTACGTTGACATTGTCTTTCTTCTTGAGGAATGGCTATATGTACCTGGTAAAAAACTTCATGGAGGAAATGGAGGCTATCGGCTATCATGTGGCTGCTGGGCATATTGACCGTGATTTGCTGACGGAAGTGATGCGGTGCATTGTCAATGACGAAGATTATAGCGAATCCATCAAACTGGAATTGATAGAGGCAATGAGTAAGGATATTGGATTTTCTGAATAATGATCATTTCTCCCGAGGTTGTTCCATGTTTTGAAACAACCTCGTTTTAATTTTGCAGCACGATTTATTAAAATAGAAGTATAAGTATAAAACATTGAAGCGATGAGTAAATTTGATTCTATGACCGACGTGGAATATTTTGCTGCGGAGGATGAGTTTATGGAGAAGTACAAAGCCCCCAAGTGCAAGCCAATAGAGGTGCTAGACTTGATTATGCGCAGGGAGTTTGCTGAAGAGATACTTAGCGGAGAAAAGAAAGTGGAAATTCGTCAATGCTCAGATTATTACTTCAACAGACTTACAGACAAGAATGTTGATGCATGGATGACGGAACACCGAGATACCGAAGGCATGGATATGGAGGCGTTTAATGAATTCATGTGCGCTATACGACCCGTTCATAGAATCCATTTCCATGATTATAACAAGTCATGGTTCTTGGATGTGACATGTATAGAGAACGCTTTAATTGGCATAACGCGGAGCAATGTTGAAGACTTGCAGAAGCGTTATGACTGCCATGAGTTCGATGAACTATTGGAAGAACTGGAAAAAGAAGATGCAGAAGAGCGCCCGTTGTTCTATTGTTTTGCCATTGGAGATATATTGGATACGGATTTGAAAACAAAGCCCAAAAAGGTTGTCAAAGTACCTAAGACAATAGAAAAGCCACAAGACAAAGCAGGAGAGGAAGAGGAAAAGAACGGCAGACGCCCACCTCTGAATTTTAAAGACTTGGGCATTCTGCCTGGGGCAAAGCTGATATTCAAGAACAATCCAGAAGTACAGGTTGAGGTGGTCAGCGACCGCGAAGTAAAATACATGGATAAGATATATAAACTTACTCCTCTTACTCAAAGACTTCTGCACACCCGAAAACCATTGCAGCCCAGTCCATATTGGCTGTACCAGCTTCATTTGCTGAAGGACCTATATGAAGAAAAATACAAAAAGTAAATAGCATAGACTTTGGCTATGAGCAAGTTCAAAAGGATGTCAGATGGAGAGTATTTCCTTGCTATGGATGAATTCATAGCAAGGTATAATGCTCCACAATGTGAACCCATCAAGCAGTTAGACCTTTTGCTGAGCCGAGAGGAAGCAGACGAGATTCTTCAATGTAAAAGAAAAGTCGTGGCCCGCCTATTCAACGATCAGTATTTTGATTGTTTGACGGATCATTATGTTGACGAATGGATGACAGCCCATCGAGACTGTTTTGGTATGGACATGGAAGCCTTTACGGAATTTATGTGCGCCACACGTCCCGTAGAAAAGATTCATTTCCACGATGAGCAGAATTCTTGGTTTATCGACGTGACTTGCTATGAGAATGCTCTCATTCCTGTCACTCGCAAAAACATTCAAGACTTGAATGACCGTTTCGGATGCAAGGACTTGAACAAATTGTTTATGAAGGTCGCTAATGGGAAAGATGCTCATTTTGAGCCACCACTATATTACTATTTTGCAATTGGTGATATCATTCGAACAGAAAAGGACAAAACTGATTGTGAAGAAACTACTCCTATCATAATCAAACTGAAGAGACCAACAGATTAATGAGGGTGCAAACTTTCAGATATTGTCGTGTATGAAGAAATAAAAAAGAATAGAAGGGGCGCATAGATCTCTGATTCTCAAGAAAATTAGAGAAATTAGGGTGGATGTCTTTGTTGGTTTTGAAATAAACTTCTGCCATTTGGTTATCCAAACGTGACGGATAAAGCACTTGAAGATACGATATTTGATAACTGATGAGGCAAAATAGGCTAATATTATGTAGTTCACTTATCGTCAAACACGATAATGTTATTTGGTAATACGACTGGCGGAATGGAAAATCTGTCAGTCGTATTGTTTAATAAGATACTCGTATTGTTGAATAAGAGTATCGGAATGACCAATTAAGGGCTTTAGTCGGTATAAAAAGGGGCTTCAGTCGGTAACAAGCTACCCTTCAGTCGGTAACTGATTCTTATGAATTTCGCAAAAACATATAACCATATAACATAATGTGGCTCAAATGCCCATGTACAAAGGGATTGATCCATGTTACATGTTGCTCAAACATGTAACATACATGTAACATACATATAACTTTTGTGTGAGAAGCATGTTATATGTATGTTATATGTTCAGCAAACATATAACATGCTTTAAAGCCTCTGTTTATCGGGGTTTGCGGTCTGTCATGTTATATGGTTATATGTTTTTGCGAAATTATCTCTGTGTTTACCAAAATACTGCATGTGGGTTGCGAAGTCCTGGGCTCCGTGGGTCGAAGCCCTAGGCTCTGAGGGTCGAAGGTGCCGCCTCCAAGGGTCGAAGGTACGGGCTCCGTGGGGCATGACGATATCTCCCAAGCCCCTTGGGAATATCTCCTATACCCCCATGGCAATATCCCGCATGACCTACGGGAGATATCGGAGTACCCCTATAGCAGATATTAGCAAGCTTTTCTCTTTGAAACCTTAAAAAAATAACTTTTCAAGGAAATATTAGAAAAAGTTAAAATTTTAACATTTCAAGGGCTAGCAAAAGACCACTCGAAAGTGACAATAACGATAGATACTTACCAATAAATTTGGTTATATCACAATCTTTTATTATATTTGCACTCGGTTTTAATTAAATAAAGATGAGTGAAAGACCTCTAAACCGACTCAAGGTGGTTCTGGTGGAGAACCAGAAAACAAGCAAGTGGCTGGCAGAACAGTTAGGTGTCTCTGCTGTAACTGTCAGCAAGTGGTGTACCAACATGCACCAGCCCGATTTACAGACATTGGCTAAAATTGCAGAGTTGATAGGATGTGAGAAACGAGAACTTATCACGGAATAGGTATGCCGATAGGAATAGATATATTTAGTGGAGCTGGCGGACTGAGCCTGGGAGCAGAAATGGCAGGCTTTGAAATTCGCTATGCTGTTGAAAAAGACAAGAGCGCAGCTGCAACTTATAGGCACAATCATCCCAATACTCTTGTTCTGGAGGATGACATCCACAATATTAATCCCCAAGATTATTTGTTGCCTAATGAGCATGTGTCGATAATATTTGGAGGACCACCATGTCAAGGGTTTTCTTTATCGAATACAATGACTCGAAACATGAAGAATCCTAATAATTCACTATTTGAAGAGTTCTTACGTTTTGTTAATGAAATCCAGCCAGACTGGTTTCTGTTTGAAAACGTAGAAGGATTTGCTCATTTTGAAAAGGGAAAGATACAGCATTTAGTGGAACAGCGTTTTAGGGATATGGGCTATGAAGTGTTCCCGAAAGTGTTGTGGGCTTCCGACTATGGGGTTCCTCAGCATCGAAACCGTTTCTTCATGGTAGGTAATCGGCTTGGAATAAATTTTGAATATCCAGAGTCGCTTGGTACAAAGATAACGGTGAATGATGCAATAGGTGATTTGCCGGACTTGGCTAACGGTCAGCAAGTAGATACGTTGTCATACAAATTACCAGCAAACAAAGCAAGTCAATATGCACGAATGATGCGTAAGGGTTCTAAGCGAAGCCGGCAAAACTATGTGTCTCGTAACGCTGACTATGTCATAGAGCGTTATTCCTATATAAAGCAAGGTCAAAATTGGGCGGCTATACCCGATGCCCTTATGCAAAACTATGCAAACAAGCAGAATTGCCATAGTGGCATATATAGACGATTGAGAGCAGATGAGCCATCAGTAGTTATATCGAATTATCGGAAGAATATGCTGATACATCCTTTTCAAGACAGGGGCTTGTCAGTACGGGAAGCTGCCCGATTGCAAAGCTTTCCTGATAAATTTATTTTTGAGGGAAGTTTAATGCATGTACAACAACAAATCGGCAATGCAGTACCACCGCTATTAGCAAAGGCTGTGTTTGAAAAAATATTGAGTTATGGCAGAACCGTTTAAATTGAAATTCAATTTTGATGTCAGCACGTTTAGGTTACTAGGGCGTGAATTGATTACTGACCGAATCACTGCTTTGTTTGAGTTGGTGAAAAATTGTTATGATGCCAATTCTGACAGTGTCATTTTAGAGTTTCACAACGTGAATACTCTCACAGAAGATAGCTATATTAATATCAAGGATGACGGACTTGGAATGTCCTTGAATGATATACGTTATAAGTGGATGGTTATTGGCACTAATAGTAAAAGGGCTCAAAGCGTCTCTCCTGCACCATACAATCGTAAAGTTGTTGGAGAAAAAGGCGTGGGACGGTTTGCCGTTGAGAAGCTTGGATCCAAAGTAAAGATTGAAACTACTCAAAAGGGGACGACACGCAAAATTATTTTGGAATTGGATTGGAGTAAGTATGACGAATTAGCGAACACCCAAGTAAAGAAAAATGTGAAGAAGAATATTTTCTTCACAGAAATTGAGAATAACTGTTGGATAGAAACCTGTGACAGAGAAGAACATGGCACTACTATTAAAATTGAGTTAGGTCTTGTTGAACAAACATGGTCTGTTTCTGATGTGGAACGTGCCTATTCAGAATTATCGAAGTTGGTATCTCCAATTTTGAAGCCAACCTATCCATTTCAGATTATAGTAAAAAGTAACGAGTTCTCTGATTATTCGGAAAGGGAAGTTTTGAATGATTTTAATATTGCAACAGCTCATCACTATAAATTGAACGCCATAGAAAAAGATGGACACAAAGGTCAAGAATATTTATATTTTGACGAAAAAACAGAATCAATCCAAGTCGGTGTTTCTGACGTAAGAAGCTTTGGCCCTGTTTCGATGGAATTTTTCTATTTAGATAAAAATGAAATCCGTAAATATAAAACAGCCTATAAAGGTGACAGAATTGATGGTATTATCATTTATAGAGATGGCATCATTACGACCCCCTTTGCTGAAAACGAGTCGAGTTTAGAGAAGAAACGCGATATTCTGGGAATTGACAAGAGAAGGTATTCTGGTTTCTTTGACAAAATTAGTTCGAATAACCTCATCGGATATCTAAACATCACAAAGGAAAATAATCCAAAGATAAAAGATGCAACTAACAGGCAGGATTTCATTGAATGCAAAGAATATAGTGAATTAAAGCAATACATCATTGATCAGATACAAGCATTGGAAAAGTTTTTGGCATTCGAAAAGAAAAAGGATGCCACAAGAACAATTAACAGACTTGTTGATGCAAACAATCAGTTAACACAAATTTCTGGCATTATCTCCCAAATGTCAGAAGGTGCTTCACCTGAAGTAAAATCACGACTATCTGAAATTGACAGAAAGGCGAGGAGTGTCCAAAGACATGTCAACAAAGGGATTAAGCAATATGAAAAACTAAAGGAAGACTCGGAACGTAAAGAGGATTTGTTCTTGAGCCTATTGTCTCTGCAAGATTATGCTGCCGAGTTGTCACATATGGTAAAGACAACTATTGGTAATATCAAAGCAATGGCTGAATTCTTCAAAACCGATTTCCCCAATCCTGCTTATGACAGTCTTTTTAAGGACTATGCAACAAATATCTATCGTGAAATGGAGAAACTGAGCATAGGGGTTAAATTCATGCTTAGTTATGCAAGTTCTGGAAGTGACTTTGAAACCTTTGAAGTATTTAGTCTTATAAAATATTTGTTCAATGTTATTTATAAAGACAGATTTGAAGCAAAAGGCATTAAAACCATCTTAGAATACTCTCAGGAATTAAAGATAACTCATAATCGTAAATTCTTTGAGGATATTTTTGAGAATTTAATTTCAAATTCTATGAAGGCCTTACGTGAAACGGCCTGTCCTGTCATAAAGTGTACTGGATTCATCGAAGAAGACAAAATGTCAATACGCTTCTCCGATAATGGTTGTGGTATTCCTCGAGAAGATTGGGAAAGTATTTTTGAGATATTCAAAACAACAACTCAGAATCAAGGTGGCGCAGGTATTGGCTTGTTTACTGTAAAAAAACGTATAGAAGCACTGAATGGTGAGATTAAGGTCGTAGAACCTGAATATGCAGAACATGGCGCAACATTTTTAATAACATTACCCTTTAACAAATAAGCATTATGGAAAAATCAGCAACCAAAGTATACATTGTAGATGATGAATTAAAAAGTAATCATCCCATTATTGTAAAACTTGGCCAGGCTTTTGCTGAAGTCAAACTTTTCAAAAAAGCTTCAGATGCAATAGCCGCCATAAAGGAGTCTTTAGGAAATAAAGTCATTCTATTACTTGACCTAAAATTATCAGGTGGGGAGAGTGGTTACAGAACACTCGCTTCGTTACGGAACCTGTCGTATCAAATTCCTGTCATTATCTGGACAGGGTTAGATGAAAAAACCTCGGAATTTTTCAGCTTGATAAATTTAAAGACGTATGCAATCCGCGATAAAGTTGAATCAACCGACAAAATGGTGGAACTAGTTAAGCGAGCAGATGCAGACATGAACTATTCTTTATCCAACGCTTTAGAGCGCTGGATAATGGCACAGCCAGGTAATCATGACGACATATTTGCGGTTTCTACAGGTGGAGAGACCATTTCTCTAAACCAAATGTTGGATGAAGTTCGAAAAGATACGCCAAAAGGGAAAGAATTTACACAAGACTTGGTCAATCTTACCATTGAGTTAATGAAAAAAGAGCATCATGAATAATCCCATATATATAGCTTGTGACAACGAAGATAAAGTACTTGGACATTTTTTCCAGTCATGTCACGACAAAATTCGTGAGGTCGCTGTGGAAAAGGGCTTTGATTATGAGTCTTTGACTTCTGGCAATTTAACCAAAGAAAATGTTAACAATTACACATCAGAAGCAGACGAGTATGTGTTTTCCGCATTTTCTCATGGTACAGATGATACTCTTCTGTGCGGTAAAGATGTTTATATACAAGCAAACGATAACGTAAAAAACTTTTACAGTTCCGTATTTTACACTTTTGCATGCTATTCTGCAAACGGCATTGGAAAGGAATTTAAAGAGTCGTATGTTTTAGGTTATGTGGGATATAATAACCAAGCATGGGTAGTTCCTGCTTATGAGGATATTTTTGTAAGATGTGCGACCAAAGGACTTGTGTCATACATTGAGGGTAAAACCTTAAAGGAATCCGTAAATAATCTGATAACGGAATATGACAATTCCCTCAAGAATGCAAAAATGAATCCCATATATGGTCTCCTTCTGAGGAACAAACAAGCATTAGTCACAATAGTAAATAGCGAAGAGAAAACCATTAATGATTAATTAGTAGAGTAAGGTGAGAATCATAAAAGCATGCCCCTCTTTGAGTTAGTGGGTAACTCCATTACACTTAGTGGGTAATTGCAAAGTAGTTAATGGGTAACTCAAATATTGAGAAGTCAGAAGAAACAACAATGAGTAAGAGAAAATATACATTTATAGACCTATTTGCTGGTATCGGTGACTTTCACACAGCAATGCATAGCATGGAAGGGAAATGTGTGTTTACAAGTAAATAGGATTAGAACGAGAGATTATCTGTTGATTATAAAAAATTAAAAAGTAGAGAAATGAAGCAGTTGAATGAGTTTGAGAAGCAAATGCTATTATACAGAATTGACAACTTGAAGAATCTTAGTAACAAAGATTTTATGGTATCATTTGTGGGGATTGTTAATGATTTTGATTTGCTTCAAAAAGAAGATATTGAGAATCTTCAAGATCATGATTGGTGTAGGGACAATATTCGGCATGAATATACTATTATCAAACCATTATCAAAAAATGTATCTAATGCATTAGTAGAAGAAAAGAAGGATAATACGGGACGACAAAGGTATTATGATAATGTTTTCTATATTAAAGGGAAGAACGTCTTGCTATCTTCCGAATGGTATGATGGTACTGGTAGAAAGCCCGATAATAAAACGATATTTGTTAATTGGCTGAGAGGCCTTGTAAACGGTTACATCAAAGGGAATGTACAGATTACTAATTTTGAGACTCGACTAAACAATGTATATCGTCCATACATCACTGCCATTAAATCCAAACCCTTCCTTCTCTTGGCAGGAATATCTGGAACAGGAAAGAGCCGGATTGTGCGTGAGTTGGCGAGGGCTTGTTGGGTTGAAGGTTCGGAGGAGTATAAGGCGCAGAAGCCGAAGAACTTTGAGATGGTGCAGGTGAAGCCGAACTGGCACGATTCGAGTGAGTTGATTGGCTATGTGAGTCGTGTGAGCGGTAGTCCTGTGTTTGTGGCAGGGGATTTCCTGAAGTTTGTGGCTAAAGCTTGGGAGAATTTAGATGTTCCGTGTTTCCTTTGTCTGGATGAAATGAACTTGGCGCCTGTGGAGCAGTATTTTGCAGAGTATCTGAGTGTGGTGGAGTCTCGCAAATGCCAGGAGGACGGAACGATTACAACAGACCCGATTCTTGAAAAAAGCAAGGAGGACTGGTATCGTGTGCTAACGGCAGAGTTGACAGAAGATGAAGACATCAGAACGAGATTCCTTAATGACGGTATCTGTATTCCTCAGAACCTCATCGTAGTGGGTACGGTAAATATGGACGAGACAACGTTCTCGTTCAGCCGGAAGGTGCTTGACCGTGCTATGACTATTGAGATGAATGAGGTAGATCTGTATGGTGGGTTGGATTCGCAATACGAAAAGATCGGAAAGTTAGAGGCTGGTAATCTGATTGGTACGGCTGTTGAAGGTGTAGATGTCTATCAGGATAATAAGGCTGTCTGCGATATGGCACTGAAGTATTTGGAGGCTGTGAATACAGAATTGGAGGGTACACCGTTTAAGGTGGCTTATCGTACCAGAAATGAGTTCCTGCTTTATGTGGTGAATAACCTGCCTTATAATAAGGATCAGGACGGAAACGAGTTGGAGCAAAACTTCGTCATAGCCCGTGCCCTTGATGAGATTACAAGTATGAAGATTCTGTCTCGTATTGAGGGTGACGAAACGAAGATTGGCAAGTTGCTGGATAAATTGAGTACCACTATTGGTGAGCAGTTGAAAGTTGTTTTAGAGAAGGAGTATTCGTCCAAGAAAGATGATGGCGAAAAGGTCTATTCCGTTTCACTGGCAAAACTCGAAGAAATGAAGAAACGTCTCGAAGGTGGCTATACCAGTTTCTGGAGTTAGTAAAGGAAAGTTGCGTATGGGAAAGATAGAAGAATTATATCAGGAGTGGCAGAATGTTCAACCAATAAAGGATGAATACTTGCAGAGGTTGAACAGGAAGTTCATGCTAGAGTTTAACTACAACAGCAACCATATTGAGGGTAATACCTTGACGTATGGACAAACGGAGTTGCTATTGTTATTCGGGAAGGTGGTGGATGCTGCCAACATGAAGGATCTGGAAGATATGAAGGCCAGTAATGTGGGACTGAATATGATGAAAGATCAGGCTGCGTCTGAATATCCTTTGACAGAAACATTTATACGCCAGTTGCATCAAACTATTCTTCGTGAAGACTATACGGTATATAGGCAACTGCCTGGTGGACAACAGACTTCCTACGTTGTTCATGCAGGAGTCTATAAGACTCGGCCCAATAGCGTCATCACCCGTTCTGGGGAACGCTTTGAATATGCATCGCCAGAAGAAACGCCAGCGTTGATGACCGATCTTGTTACATGGTATAATAAAGAGGAAAAGAAGTGTGATTTGTCTTTGGCTGAACTTTGTGCCTTATTCCATTACCGCTATATCCGTATCCACCCCTTTGAAGATGGAAATGGAAGAATAGCCCGTTTGCTGGTAAATTATATCTTGACTCGACATGGTTATCCGATGATAGTGGTAAAGAGTGCAGAT